>SWBX01001370.1_pt1 | contig 45791 bp, 41 predicted proteins | sample 4693051 | NCBI WGS metagenome assembly SWBX01 (sample SAMN10267272, study PRJNA491770) | bioreactor metagenome | isolation source: DHS bioreactor inoculated with marine | place: Japan: Omine Ridge, Nankai Trough | reverse complement strand
AAAACTATCATGCCCACCCGTGGTTTGGTCCATTAAATCCCCATCAATGGGTCATTATGTCCGCAATACATCAAGTAGTGCATGGCAGGCAGCTTAAGAGAATTTTAACCACAAATGCATAACACTGATGCAGATACTCCACACACTTCTCAGCATAAAAGCTCCAACCCAGCAGAGTAGTGAAAGCGAATAACGCCAAACCGAGTGTAACTATATAACCACCAACACCAGGAAGGGCTGATTCGAACGCGGCGACTGACAGTGAAGCTCCGGTCTCATTGGAAAACACACCTCGCGCCACACCAAAACAAATCGCCGCCCAAACCGCTGCTCCGGCAAAACCACCCGTTGCAGCCACCGGGTTAAATGCAGATTTCACGATAAGCACAACCACGTCTGGAACGGCCCCAAAGATCTTTTTATTCAGCATCACTATACACCCGGATATATAACTTGTCCCTTGCATTAAAGTAAAGTAATTTGCTTATACATAAGACCATTAACTGCCTGAATCAAAAAATAGAAATCATCCAATAATGAAAGAACTTCACGATCTGGAACTAACCCTAAACTCACGTACGCCGATAATCGTTATTGAGTCTCAGGAGGAGTTGCGCATTATTCAATTGCTTACGCAACTGGGAATGCGCCTACCCCACCCGCTATTCCGCTGGTCGGTTACCGATGGGCTTCAGCGGCTTGAGATCGACTACGACCCCCAGCGCTCGGTAGCTGAACCGGATGATGTGTTAAAGCACATCAAGGCGCTGTCGCGCCCCGGTATCTTTCTGCTGCTGGATTTCCATCCGTACCTGAATGATCCAATCCATATTCGACTCATCAAGGAGATTGCTCAGGGACACCAACAGATCCAGCGTACCCTCATCTTTCTCAGCCATGAGATCCAGATACCGCCCGAGCTGAAACACCTGTCGGCCAGATTTCAGTTCCAAATGCCCGACCGTGCTGCTATCAAACAGCTGATCCAGGATGAAGCAAAACGCTGGCAATCAGGTAGTGCCGATAACAGCCGAGTCAAGGTCGATCGAGAAGCAGTTGAAAAGTTGGCAAACAATCTGGCCGGGGTTACCGCCACCGACGCCCGCAGGTTGATACGAACTGCCATCGAGGACGACGGCGCCATCACCCATGACGACCTGCCGACCATCATGCAGGCGAAGTACGAACTAATCAGCAATGATGGAGTTATCTCGTTCGAATACGACACCGCCAAGTTCTCTGAGGTGGCGGGCCAGCAGCACCTCAAACAGTGGCTGGAACACCGACGCAAGGCATTCATCGGCAACACCACATCTTTGGATCAGCCCAAGGGCATCATGCTGCTCGGGGTCCAGGGCAGTGGCAAAAGTCTGGCGGCCAAGGCCGTGGCCGGAACCTTTGGCATCCCACTGTTGCGACTGGATTTTGGCGCCCTCTATAACAAGTTCTATGGCGAGACCGAAAAAAACCTGCGCCACGCCCTCGACACCGCTGACATCATGGAGCCCTGCGTACTGTGGATGGATGAGATTGAAAAGGGTATTGCGGCCGACTCGTCGGACGATGGCCTGTCCATGCGCATGCTGGGCACGCTGCTAACCTGGATGGCCGAGAGAAAATCCCGCGTGTTTGTAGTGGCAACCTCCAATGATATTGAGCGCCTGCCGCCTGAGCTGATCCGCAAAGGGCGTCTGGATGAGATCTTCTTTGTTGACCTGCCGGATCTAGAAACCAGACAAGAGATATTCAAGATACATCTGAGAAAACGCAACCTTGCCCCCAGCGGCTTTGACCTGAATCTGCTCGCAGATGCCAGCCAGGACTTTTCCGGGGCAGAGATTGAACAGGCCATTGTCGCCAGTCGATACGCGTCTCAAGCTCAGGAGACGACAGTGGACACTGAGCAATTGCTGGGAGAGCTAAAACGCACCAAACCCCTATCTGTGGTCATGGCCGAAAAGGTACAGCAACTCCGCCTATGGGCAGCCGACCGCACAGTTCCTGCAGGATAATTCCAATGACATCACCGCAACTACTTGGCCAACTTGGCACCATCCACGAGATGCTGACTCAGCTGCTTGAGTCTACTCCAGAGGCCGACTGCTACCGCAGCTTTAATCCGCAATTGGCTCCCCTCGCCTGGTATCTGGGCCTTAGCACTTACCGAGAGACCTTCTGGTTAAGGGAGGTGATCCAGGGTGATGACGACCTAACCGCACTGGTTCAAGATCTGTTTGCAATAGATAAATTACCAACACAGGAGCAGTGGTCACACCTACCGCCAAAGGACCATCTGCTGAACTGGGCTCTGGAGCTACAGGATGAAAACCTGAAACTTCTAGCCAACCCAGGGTTATTGCCAAAACACCCTCTTCTGGAAAACGACCGGGTATTACACCAGATACTGCAGGAGCATCACCGCATCTACGAATCTATGATAATGGTGCTAACGGCTCGACAACTGCATCACGGAGAACACAGACATCTGGTGACACAACCCCTTATTGTCACCGGACCAAGCACAGATACCGTCGACGTGTCCCAGGGTCACTACCGGATCGGAGCGAAAGATCCCGTATCCGCATACGACAACGAACTGCCAGCTCAGGTCGTCGAATTGAGCAGCTTTCGTATGGCCAGCAGCCCCATCAGCAACTCGGAGTTTCTCGGTTTCATGCAGGATGGTGGCTATACACAGCAGCAATTCTGGTCCGACGCAGGCTGGAAGTGGTATCAAGGCAATGCCCAGCCCCATCCGTACCACTGGCGACAGGATGAATCCAGCAATTGGTTTGGGATAGGGCTAAACGGCCCAGCGGATCTTCCTGCAAACGATCCAGTAATGGGGATAAACCAGCATGAAGCAGAGGCATATGCATCTTGGGTTGCGGCTCAGGGCAATGAACTTGCCGGCGCAGTACTCCAGCATGAGTATCAGTGGGAAGTGGCAGTTCGCACCCAGCTAATAAAGGAGTTTGGCCGGGTGTGGGAGTGGTGTTCCAACCAGTTTCATCCATATACCGGGTACCAGCCAGCGGCTGACGGCATCCTATCCACCCAAGGGTTTGACGATGGGCTGATAAGCCTGCGCGGTTCCAGCATCTATACCCAGAGTTCGTTACGCAGGCCAAGCTATCGCAATCGCAGTCTAGCGACCAACAGACACATCTTTGCAGGCGCAAGATTGGTATTCCCACCCATCAAGTAACCGGACAAACAGGCCGCAGATGAGATATGGGATTAGTCATGACGTAACCCATTGTATAAAATGATGAATTATCATTGCTGCCCCGTTAACTCCCTCTCCCTCAGGGAGAGGGTTGGGATGAGGGGATCAACAAGAGATAAGTCACTATTTTATATATCCCCTCATCCTGTCCTTCTCCCTGAGGGAGAAGGGACCGTAGTTTGGTGCTTCTCATGTCCATCAAATTACTGGTGGTTGTTTCACATATAAAATTCATAGTGTTAGCGCTAGGGATTGGAAGTTAACGTGACAGCAGTGATGAATTATTAAATTCTATGCGCATAACCCAAACATAGTAAAGATTCTATCTATGCTGCCGATAAACAGGGGGAAGACGATAAAACATTAAGCACGCGATTATTATTTGTAGTACCCAATGCCGATAACCATCTTTAAAATTCGTATTACTGAGCTGAAATACGGCATGTATGTCTCCCGCCTTGACCGCCCATGGCTGGAAACACCATTCCCAATTCAGGGGTTTATTGTAAAGTCAGAAAAAGACAAGGAGCGTCTGGAAAAATTTTGTGACTACGTTTATGTAGATGTGAATAAAAGTCACATCAAGTCCATCCACAAACGCATCCTGCTGGATAACGGAAAGTCTGATACGGTAACCGATGCAGCGCAGATCTATCATCTTACTGGAAGCACCCGTATAGAATACGAAAAATCCACCTCCAGAGAGGAAGAGCTACGAACTGCAAAACAGCACTTCGGTAAAGTAGAGAAAACCTATCAAACCCTGCTGAATGACGCTGAAAACGACATTCAGATCAACCTGCCGGTGTTGAGAAAATCCATCAAACCCATGGTCCGGAGCATCGTCCGCAACCCCGATGCCTTTATTTGGCTTTCCCATCTTAAAAGCATGGACAGCTACACCTATCACCACGCTATCAGTTGTTCCGTCTGGGCGGTTGCCTTTGGCAGACATCTGGGCCTGCCCGAAACACAGCTAAATTCTCTCGCTATGGGCTGCTTTCTGTTTGATATCGGCAAGTGCAAGCTACCAAAGGCGTTACTGAACAGCGCCAAGCAACTCACCATTGATGAGTTCGAATCGGTCAAACAACATGTTGCCTTTAGTCTGGATCTGGCCGCACAAGGTAAAGGCGCCGACTTGGAAGTACTGAGCATGATCGAGACGCATCACGAGAGGCATAACGGTAGTGGCTATCCTTTAAAACTGAAGAATGGGGCCATCCCCCTGTTTGGCCGAATTGCCGGTGTCGTCGATGTCTATGACGCCATCACATCTCATCGGCCCTTCTGTAAACCCATGCCAGCCTATGAAGCGATCCAGGCGCTTTATCAGTGGCGTGGTGTCGACTTCCAGACCGAGCTGGTCGAACAGTTCATACAGGTGATCGGCATCTATCCGGTAGGCAGCCTGGTTGAGCTGAGCGACGCAACAGTCGGCGTAGTTATCGCCCAAAATGATTACTATCGTCTCAGGCCACTGGTAATGATTTTGCTGGACGAGAACAAGCAATTATTAAATGAGTTCCATAATGTTGATCTGAGGAATGATCTGGATGACCAAGAAATCTCAGGACTTACCATCGCCAAGGGTCTACCACCAGGCGCCTACGACCTGGACCAAAGCCTCTATTATTTCTAAATCTGACAATCTGTGAACGCTAATATTGTTACACCTACCGAGATCCTTGAACATCTGCATGGATTAATCTCTACGGCAGATTCCGACAGTGCCCTGTTGCTCATCAAGCTTCATGGTTTGAAGCGTATGGGTACTATTGTTGGCGCGCGCCACATCGAAGAAATCATCTCGGATCTTACCCTTGAATTTGAAAATGGAATTCGTCCTGATGATGCCATATATAGAACAGGACGTTTTGAATTTATCATACTAATATCAAAAATATTGAACCAGGGACACGCCGTCCTGGCGGCAAACAAGATCGCCGGCATTCTCAGCTCACCGATAAAAATAGACGGGCAAGATAGAAAGCATGCCTTTTCTGTCGGCATAGCGCTCACACCCAAGCATACGACTGATCCGGAGCAGCTCTTCAGATATGCCGAGCTTGCCTCAATCGCTGCACAACGCACTCATAAACCCTACCAACTCTACTCGCCTGATGAGATGCGGCACGTAGTTACTGATTGGGATATTGAAGGGGATCTGGAGAGAGCTATCGCAAACAACGAGCTCTCGTTGCACTACCAGCCGCAAATATCAGCGCACACCGGCAAAGTGCTGGGGGCTGAAGCGCTTATGCGATGGGTCCATCCGGATCACGGATCAGTACCTCCCAGTCAGTTTATTCCTGTAGCGGAACGGATCGGCATTATGCCAAAGCTAACCTGGTGGTGTCTTAACACCGCCCTGAGAGAACGCCTGCTGTGGAGGGAAGGCGCTCACAACCTGTCGGTCGGGGTAAATATTTCTGCCTTTGACCTGACCGACGGAGGGTTTGCCGCAGCGGTAACCAACTCCGTAGGCATATGGAATACCAGACCGGAGTCATTAATCCTGGAAATAACCGAAGGTTCATTTATGCAGGATATTTCGCTTAGCGCAAGCATCCTGAATAAACTCCATAATTACGGTATACGCATATCCATTGATGACTTTGGCACAGGCTACTCCTCCCTCTCCTATTTTCAGCAACTACCCGCCGACGAATTGAAGATTGACCGTTCCTTCATCCGCAATATTCTGGATGATGAACTGAATCAGCACATTGTCAGCACCATTATCCAGATGGCTAACAAGATGCATCTAAATATTGTCGTTGAGGGCATTGAATCCGCTGAGACACAGCAGGCCCTGACCGAACTCGGCTGCCATACCATACAGGGTTATCATGTGGCCAGACCGATGTCGCAACAGGATTTTATTGCCTGGCTGGCAGCACACCGGCAACCGCTGGAAGTATAGACTGACCGTAGCTGTTGCGCGGCTAAGCTGTGGAGCAGCGCAAACCGTCCGGACAGAACCAAAAATCCTTCCCAATAGAAAAATGCCCCGCAGGAAAGAGCTGTGCGGGGCAACTGCATTAAGGGCTGCTATGTGCTTACTTGGGCGCCTCTTCCGCTGACTTGGCATTCTCAAATGAGACCAACTCAATCTCAAATATAAGGGTCTCGTTCGGATTGATTGCAGGGGGTGATCCGGCTGCTCCATAGGCCTGATCAGCCGGGATGAATACCTGCCATTTCGCACCTTTATTCATCTTGGAGATGGCGTCGCGAAAACCTGGGATCACACGAGCCAGGTTAAAGGTTGCCGGGCCGCCGTGACGTTTTGAACTATCAAACACTGAACCGTTTATATGGGTTCCAATATAGTGAACGGTCACGTCGGAATCGACCTTGGGCGACTCGCCCTCGCCCTTCACCAGTTCCAGATACTGAGTACCATTAGGGAGTACTACCACACCTTTCTTCTTCTTGTTCTCTCCCAGGAATTTATTTCCTGATTCAAGATTTTTCTGCGACTGTTCCTGGTTCATTTTGTTTATCTTTGCCTTAACCTCGGTCAGGGCCTGCGTCATCTCTTCCTTGGTAATCCTCGGTTCCTTTTTGGCAAAGACATCATCAATCGCCGTAATAACAGCGGCCTTATCCACAGTTACCGCCTGGCTCTGCATCTGTTGGGCGAAGGTATAACCCAGGGTATAACTAAACTTCTGTTCCAAGGTTTTAAGTTCACCCTCTGCCGCAAAAGAGATGGTGGTCATACAAGAGAGAATCAGTACCAATATGAGTGCATATACACGAGAAGACATAAAAATTCCTTTGTTCGTTAAGATTAATAACTTTGCTTAAAGTGCTCAGTACAGCTAAGGCCAGAACCCTATCTGCTTACTTGGTTTAACGCAATTACCACCACCATTCAGCGTCAATATTTGGCGTTTCGTCACATTTATGGCGGATTATGCTAGAATACCGCGCTAAATATGCCTATATTTAGATTATCAGGAACTAATACAGCTATGGCAATTAACTCAGTAACAGGTTCGGCATTACAAGGCATCCAGCGCGGTTTGCAGGGACTTCGCCGCAATGCGTCTGAGATAGCCAGCGCCCAGAACATGCAAACCGGGTCCCCCAGCCAGGATATGACGCGTTCTCTAGTGGAGTTACATCAAAACAAGCTATACACCTTAGCCAACGTAAAGACCCTGAAGACCGCAGATCAGATAATCGGCACTCTGTTGGACATCAAGGCCTGATCCAGCCACCCCATTCAGAGCCGTCCGTTACTCAAACAGCATCGACAGATCTATCGCTGTTACATCCTTGGTCAAGGCACCAACCGAGATATCATCCACCCCACACTGCGCCTTTGCCCGTATTCCCTCCAGGGAGATCCCGCCTGACGCTTCAAGTCTGGCTCTTCCAGCATTCAATCTGACCGCCTCTCTCAACTGATCATTAGAAAAATTATCCAGCAGTATGCGACGTGCGCCGGCAGAGATTGCCTCTTCTATGCCCGCCAGATCCTCCACCTCGACTTCGATCTCAAGCTCTGGGGATGATTTGACCGCAGCCTGCATCGCAGCAGTTATCGAACCTGCGGCTGAGATGTGGTTTTCTTTGATCAGGATCGCATCGTAGAGACCGATTCGATGGTTATAACAGCCACCCACTGTCACCGCATATTTTTGTTGCAGCCTCAAACCGGGCAATGTCTTGCGTGTATCCAGAATACGGACCCCCGTCCCTGCAACGGCATCTGCATAGCTGCGCGCCAGGGTTGCAGTCCCGGAAAGAGTCTGAAGATAATTGAGCGCAACCCGCTCTCCGGAAAGAAGCGCTCTGGTATTACCTTGGAGTTGGCATATTGTGGAACCGGGGGGAACGGTATCTCCATCCTGGGCAACCCAGTTTATTGAGATAGCCGGATCAAGCTGTTGAAACACCTCATCAAACCAGGCGACTCCACACAGAACGGCCGACTCACGGCAGATCACCTGCACTTTAGAGACAGAATCTTGCGGGATCAGAGATGCGGTACGGTCACCATCACCTATATCTTCTTCCAGAGCCAACCCAATCTGGTCTCGAACCGCCTCTGGTGACGGCATAGAAATACTCAATTCAGCAACAACTCCCGCGTCAGGCGGGTTCCGGTGCAGTATGGCCAGAACCCTTCAAGGACTCAATCATCGCCGCAAACGCGCGATCCATCAAGGGGTCTTCCGCTCCGGTTATTACAAATGCCGCTCCTACCCGCAGCGCGAGAGCCAGTTCAGCCACGGCCATTTCTTTTGCCCTAACACCTTTCCTGTTTACAAATAAATAGTTGTCACTAACACTACTCTTCCACGAGAGTTTGATTCTGGACTTAACGCCGTCCTTCTCCCTTACCTCCAGCCAACTACCCAGGGGTATGCTTTCAACCAGCTTCTTGTACTTCACCGCCTCTCTAGCCGGGAAAGGATCCGGATTAATCGCTGCAGTCTCATCCGTCGCACTATCCCCAGGGATTTCGTCCTGCACCACCTTTTCAGTGATCAATTCAGCCGGAATCTTCTTACCCTGCAAGCAGTTCAGATGCACTCTCTCCAGATCCTTAAACAACCGCCCCATCATGTGCTGATCACACAGAATGTCGCCCATCTCACGACGCATGGCGCTGACTATCTCAGGGATTTCTCGCAGCAGCTTATCGCGCTCATCAACGCCGCTCTTTGGCTCAACCGTCCAGATCAGACGATCCATCGTTGCCAGGGCATCCAACCACTCATCGCTCTTGGCGCCACGACGCAGGAAGTGCAACATCAGTACGTCTTTCCACCCCTCATTTAACAGATTTACCACGGCTAACGGCAAATCAGCTTGCCCCTTGATACGTCGATCTATCTCTGTCTTTACCCGGCGCTTAGCCACTCCCAACTGTTCCTTGCCGCGAGCAATCTGAGTAGTCCTTTTCTCTGCCGCTTCTGATCCACGCTGCTCATTTGCAAGAAACCTGTCCAGTTCCTCACCAAGCTCTTTATACAAGCTAATATCTTCACTAAACTCGGAGAGGATGCGTCTGACGATAGATTCGATCTTGCCATACAGACTGTTCTTGGACTTATCCCCCTCACCAGACCAGCCAACCACTGCACGAGCCATATCATTCAACAGGCGCCGGGCTGGATGCGTGCTTTTTGCAAAGAACCCCTTATCCAGGATCGCGGCCTTAATGATCGGTATCTGCAACTGGGACAACAGCAGCTTCATGGCATCAGGTATGTTTGGATCTTCCAGAATATATTCAAACACCATTGATACCATATCGATGGTGTCTCCATCGACCTGCTTGACGGAGCCTATATCTGGATTCCCGGCAATCGCACGCAACTCTTGCAGAAGATTGCTCTTCAGATCTACATAACCAATATTGCCAGTGCCAACATCGAATGATTTTGCAACAGCATCACTATGCTGCAGAGTAGAAAGCGCACTAATAAGCTGGTCTGTATCGGCTCGCGGCATACTGGGGTTAAACACAGCCCCGGCAGGCGACCTGCCCTGCATTCCCGAAAGGAGTTGGCGCAGGGTATCAAACAGCTGCCCGGATGCTTCCTCCTCCTCATGAGACAGAACACCGTCACGCTCACCCCGATGATCCTCGCTTCCAGCAGCATCGCCTGTTAGACGTCCAGACGTGGCCGCTGCCACCTTAGTACGCCTTATCATTGGCCTGAGCTTGGGGATTACTCCGGCATCACGCAAAAGCTCATTAACGCCTGCGTATACCTCATCCAGATGTGAAACCACTTCCTGCTCAAACATCTTATAGATAACAAGCTTGGTGGGAATATCAATATCCAGAACCTGGATTGAGGAGCGAAAGGCGTTGCATATCTTATCCGGCGCCAACGGGTTATTCCTACTCTCAACTGGCATTCCGCTAAGGAGCTTACTAAACCTCTGCTCCAAAGCATATAACTCACGCAGGCAAAGGTTATCACCTCTGGCTACCATGCCGGAGATCGCGAGCTCCTCTTCCAGAGTATCGGTTTCAATCAAGGCGAGTCTGTCATAATCGACATCATCCCGTTCGTGTGACACCGAAGACTCAGAGCATGAGCGCCAAAAATTATCATAGCTTGCAAGGACTTGTGCCTGAAAAGACTCTTCAATACCCTCACGCTCCTTGCGCACATCTCTCATGGCATCAAAATAGCGCGTTTGCAGGTCGTTGCTTTCTGCTTTATCAGCCAGCTTGTAGAGAGCATCGTCAATCTTTTCAAACAGAGATTCACCGAGCATGCCCAAACCTCTGGACATAGCCTGACGACAACTATCGATAATCGTCCGGTTCTGTTCCAAAGACCTAGCTTGGCCGCTGGTTACACCAGAACGATCCAAAGAGATGATATTATTCCTGTGTCCCACCGTAATTTACCTCAAATTCAAAAAATCTACCCTATTATTTAATATAAATTCCTTAGCCATTAACTACTGTGATACGCCTCACAGTTCAATCAGATACGAGCATCGCATCACATTACCCAGGTGCAGATGCAACATTTTGGAGATTGTTTCGGGGCATTAATAACAAGATTCCCAAGACGCCGAGAATACAAGATAATAAAGGTAATAATAGCAACTCCTGGATTGATCATCAGATATGGCAATAGAGATTGAGTATTGCCCCACATATCTTGATTCGTGTATTGTCGTGACAACACCATTGTTGACTAGGTTCGCCCGACAAACGTAAGACACAGAGCACCCAGGTATCTTTCAGGTCGTTCACAAAAGGTTTATTGATTAGCAGTGGTAAAATCCCTAATAAAAAACCTTGCTAAATCACTGCTGGAAAGCATGCGTGATCTAGCCCCCATCCTGGCGGTAATCGCCTTTTTCCAACTCTTTGTCCTGCATGAGCGTATACCGGATCTGCTTGGCCTGATGAGCGGTGTGCTTCTGGTGTCCATTGGTCTTACGCTTTTCGTGTATGGCCTAAGGATCAGCCTTTTTCCTATTGGCGAATCCATGGCCCATAGCTTTGCCAGCAAGGGCAGCCTATTCTGGATAATGATCTTCGCCTTCGCCCTCGGCTTCGGCACCACTGTGGCTGAACCGGCCCTGATCGCCGTAGCCAACGAGGCGGCGTTAGTCGCGGCGGATGGCGGTATGATTGCCAATACTCCAGAGGTAACTAAAGACTACGCAACTGGACTTAGACTGACAGTGGCATTCGCTGTTGGTCTGGCGATCGTAATCGGGGTGTTGCGGATCATCAAAGGCTGGCCCATTCAGTACCTGATTATAGGGGGTTACACCGGTGTGGTAATCATGACCATGTTCGCCCCGCCCCACATCATCGGCATTGCCTATGATTCCGGTGGCGTTACCACCTCAACCATAACCGTACCTCTGGTGACCGCCCTTGGGATCGGACTTGCTACCAGTATCCGGGGCCGCAACCCCTTGACCGATGGCTTTGGCTTGATCGCATTTGCCTCCCTTACGCCAATGATCTTCGTCATGGGTTACGGGATGCTGTTATGAGTTCAGGCATTATGAATTTTCTGGGGACCCTGGCCAGCACCGCCCGTGATGTAGCCCCCATCGTCGCCATCCTGTTTGGATTTCAGATCTTTGTGATAAGGCGAAAAATGGCAAATCTTGGCGCTGTTATCACCGGTTTCATCCTGGTGTTGCTGGGGCTGACATTCTTTCTTCAGGGTCTGGAACAGGCGCTATTCCCTCTGGGCAAGGTAATGGCACAACAGCTGACCGCCCCGGAATTTTTAGGTCTAACCGGCGGTAATGAGCAACACCACTATTTTTGGCTCTATGTCTTCGCTGCCGCTATAGGTTTTTCTACCACCATTGCTGAACCGGCTCTTATCGCAGTAGCCATCAAGGCAAATGAGGTTTCCAGCGGCGCTGTCAGCACCTGGGGCCTGCGAATCGCAGTGGCAATTGGAGTAGCTTTCGGAATAACCCTCGGGACCCACCGCATCATCAGCGGGACCCCAGTACACTACTACATAATTGCCGGATACATCCTGGTAGTCATCCAAACCTTCTTTTGCCCCAAGTCGATCATCGCCTTGGCCTATGACTCTGGTGGTGTAACCACATCCACAGTCACTGTTCCGCTGGTGACGGCCCTTGGTCTGGGTCTATCATCAAGCATTCCCGGCCGTAACCCACTGCTGGACGGGTTCGGCCTGATAGCCTTTGCCAGTCTGTTTCCAATCATGAGCGTTATGGGTTACGCCCAGTTGAGTGATTGGCAGGCACGGCGGGCGCACAGGAAAAAATCAAACCGTTACGGGAGATAGCCATGCATTTCAAACTGATTATTGCCCTGGTCGAAGACAACAAGACAGAAACTGTTCTCGAAGCAGCGCGTGAAGCTGGAGCTACTGGCTCTACCGTCATAAGCCAGGCCCGTGGAGAGGGCCTGGAAAAGAGCCAGACTTTTTTTGGACTCAATCTTGAAACCCAACGCGATGTAATTCTGTTTCTGGTGGAAGAGCATCTAAGTCGCCATATTCTGGAGACCATCTCTGATATTGGGGAGTTTGAAGGGAGACCAGGAACCGGCATTGCGTTCCAACTAGATGTCGAGGACGCAATTGGAGTAAGTCATCAAATCGAACAACTGGCGAGCATTGTGGAGGAAGAACTGTGAACGAGAAAAAACTTATTCGCATTCGTGATGTGATGAAGAAAAAATTCGACCTGGTGGACGGCATGGAAACCGTTGAACACGCCCTCAACACCATGAAGCATCTTGAAACCAAATCATTAATCGTAAAAAAACGTGATGATAACGACGAGTATGGGATGGTCACACTGTCCGACATAGCCCGTCAGGTACTTGCGGTAGACCGATCCCCAGACCGGGTGAACATCTATGAGATCATGTCAAAACCGGTGGTAACCGTCAGTCCCAATATGGATATACGTTATTGCGCGCGCCTGTTCTCGCGCTTCAATCTGTCGCGTGCTCCGGTTGTAGAGAACGGCCATGTAATCGGCTTTGTTAGCTTCACAGACATGGTAGTAAAAGGACTCCGCAACCCATGAGCGGTGATTCCGATGGAACCCTGCCAGAAGCGGTCCAAAGGAATTCTCCGAACCAGGACGACAGGCCGGAAGGCAGTGTTGTCGATCTGCTGGTGATCCACAATATCAGCCTGCCTCCTGGTGAGTTTGGCGGCCCCTGGATCGATGACCTGTTTCTAAACCGGCTTGATCCAGACGCCCATCCATATTTTGCCAGCATTGCATCGCAGCAGGTATCATCCCACCTGCTAATCCGGCGTGATGGCCAATTGCTACAATATGCGCCTTTGCACCGGCGCGCATGGCATGCGGGGGCCTCCTGTTTTGAAGGCAAGGAGTGTTGTAACGATTCTTCCATCGGGATCGAACTTGAAGGCGATGACACCACCCCTTTTACCGACGACCAGTACTCTACCCTGACTACGGCAACCAGAGAGATAATCCGGCTATTTCCTGCCATCACATCTGATCGCATACAGGGACATAGTGATATCGCACCCGGCAGAAAAACCGATCCAGGCCCCGCATTCGACTGGGACTACTACCGAAAGTTATTAACTACCCAAGCATGATTACCACCTATTTCTACGCCTTGCTCATAGACAAATACCCTAAGGTGTTTTACTTTGGCCGATGCCAGCAAAACTTAACGGAATAGAACAACATGACATTTTTTATCATCGCCCTTAGCTTGTTGGCGGAACACTTCCTGCTGGAGCAAGAAGAGTATCGCCAACCAGATTGGTTTCGACGCTATACCCTCTGGTCACAACAACTACCCTGGGGTGAGTGGATGAGCCAGAGTGTCACCGGCATCATTCTGATACTTGCCCCGCTGTTGCTTGCGGTTGTCCTGCTACAGACAATGTTCAACGACATCCTTGGAGGAATGCCCGAACTTCTATTTGCCACCCTGGTGCTGTTCTTCTGCCTGGGACCGCGTGATCTACGCCACCAGGTTCAAGGTTTTATTGACGCCTGGGACACTGGAGAGGAGGAGAAGGCCAAACGTATTGGCAGCGAATTTATCCCCAACCCGTCACTCCAAACAGAAGCTCATTACGGACTGGCCGTAGCCAGCGGCATCCTGAAGCAGGCCTACGTCAGAACATTTAGCGTACTATTCTGGTTTGTCATCCTGGGTCCACTGGGCGCGGTACTCTACCGCTCCTGCCATACCCTGAAACAAACCCTGCCGAGTCTGGATAATCTAGGCGTGGATTTCGGCAGCGGCGTCGACCACCTGCTGCAGATACTGGACTGGATACCGGCCCGCCTCACCGCCTTCACCTACGCCCTCAGCGGCAACTTTCCCGCTGCCACCCACGATTGGTGGGACACCAACGAAACGGATGACAATACGGACAGAAGCGCTGAGGATATTCTCGACCTGGCAGGTAGCGGCGCGTTGGGGCTGGATAGCGCTCTGAACGAAGACGATGAGGAGCTAAATCCGGCCGTAACCAGCGATATGGCCATGGCAATGGTTCTGCGCTCCCTAACCATCTGGCTCGGATTACTGGCCTTGATCACCATTACCAGCTGGCTAAGTTAATCTCACAAGGGCCAGACCCAGAGGATGGTTGGTATGGATACCAGAATAACCAGTATCTCCAGTGGCAGGCCCATGCGCCAGTAGTCACCAAAATGATAGCCGCCAGGCCCCATGATCAGAGTATTGTTCTTGTGGCCGATAGGAGTGAGAAACGCACAGGATGCCGCAACCGCCACCGTCATCAGAAACGGATCGGGACTAACCTGCAACTTGTTCGCAATGTCTACGGCAATAGGTGCTGCAATAATGGCAGTGGCCGTGTTGTTCATCACATCGGAAAGGGTCATGGTGATAACCATCAGCAGAGCCAATACAAACACCGGGGAGTAACCCTCCGAGAAAGTGGTGACCATGCCTGCGATCAAAGCGGTTCCACCGCTAGCCTCCAGGGCCGATCCAATAGGGATCATAGAGCCCAACAACACGATCACCGGCCACTCTATAGATTCATACACCTGGCGTGGCGGGATGATATTCAGCATGGCGTACAGAGCCACCACCCCGGCCAGGGCGATTGGCAGATAGACCAGACCGAAAGAGGCCAGGGCAATAGCGGCAGCGAACACCCCCACCGCCAACCAGGCCTTATTTCTCTGTATCAGCTCCAGGCCACGCTCCGCCAGAGGAAGAGCGCCCAGCCAGCCAGCTATCTCATCCAAGCGGTGTCTTGGTCCGTGCAGCAACAGCACATCACCGGCCTTGATATTCAGCTTACGCACCCGCTCGCGGAACTGACGGCCCTGACGCGACACCCCAAGCAGGGTCACGTTGTGTCGATATTGCAGACGCAGGTCCAGGGCTGAACGTCCTTCAATCCGCGCACCAGCAGGAACCACCACCTCCAGCAGCGACATATCCTCATTATCCAGCAGCTTGGTCTCAGTCTCCTTCTGACCAAAATCCAGTTTCAACAGACCCACGAAAGCATCCAGTGCCTCAGGCGCAGATTCAACCACCAGCAGATCACCCTGCTTGATCTCACTCCATCTGGCCTGTCCAGGCAGACGTACACCACGCCGCACCAAACCAACTACCATCACATCACTCTCTTGCGCCTGATCATCCAGATCGCGCACTCGCTGCCCTACCACAGTGGAGTCCTCCTTCACCAGCAGCTCCGCCAAAAAAGTACCGGTCTCCATCAGGTCCTTGGTGATGTCATGCTCTCTTCTACTCGCCGGTATCAGCCGCCAACCAATGGTTGCGACAAAAATCACCCCCGCAACCGCACAGACCAACCCGACCGGGGCAAAGTCAAACATAGTAAAACTGCTACCCATGGTCTTCTGGCGAAACTCGGCAATGATGATGTTTGGCGGTGTACCTATAAGGGTAATCATGCCCCCCAGGATTGAGGCAAACGATAGCGGCATAAGAGTCAGGGCCGGACTACGCTTGGCCTTGGCCGCAGCCTGAATATCCACCGGCATCAGCAAGGCCAAGGCTGCAACATTATTCATCACCGCAGACAGCACCGCAGATATTCCTGCCATCGCCGCGATGTGGGATTGAAGGGAACTAGAGAATTGAGCAATCTGTCTAGCCACTATCTCGATCACCCCAGAGCTGGAGAGTCCACGACTGATAATCAAAACCAGGGCAATGATGATGGTAGCCGGATGACCGAAACCGGAGAAGGCCTGATCCTTGGGGATCACCCCGGTCAGCAGCGCGATGATCAGGGCAAGGAATGCCACCAAGTCATACCGCATGCGGCCCCAGATAAGAAAAACAAATACAAAAAACAGCAGGGTAAACAGGATGGACTGATCGGTCGTCATATTGTTCAGTTTATTAGTTGGCTCTATTTATTAAGGGTCTTGCTGTTTACCACCATCAAACAGCATCTGGTAGATCATCAAGGCAACACCGATGGAGATGGCAGCGTCGGCCAGATTAAAGGCAGGCCAGTGATGTCGGCCATAATAGACATCCAGAAAATCGATAACGTGGCCAAACAGAATCCGGTCGATAAGATTGCCGACAGCCCCGCCAATGATAAGGCCCAGGGCAATCGCAATCAGGCGTTCATGCCGCTCAATCCCACGCAACCAATACACCATCACCAGGGTAACCACCCCAGCCACCCCGGAGAGAAACCAACGTTGCCAGCCCGACTGGTCACTCAAGAAGCTAAAGGCAGCGCCCTCATTGTAGGCCAGCTTCAAATTAAAGCAGGGCATAACCTCCAGGGACTCATACAACAGAAAGCTGGACTCAACCAGCTGCTTACTGACCTGATCCAGGATAACAACGATCAGCGACAACCAAAGCCAGCGCAACATTCCAGCATCTACCGCCATCAGGCGAAACGCCTTTGCTCGCCGGTGCCGTCCACATTGATCGCACAGCGACCACAGAGCTCAGGATGTTCCGCATCGACCCCAACATCTTCACGCCGGTGCCAACAGCGGGCGCACTTTGCATGCTCAGAGGCAGTAACCGCCACAAACAACCCGTCCATATCGGTCGCAACCGCATGCTCTGGCTTCTGTTCCAGGCGATGCAGTCTGGCATAGGAGGTTATGAGCACGAAACGCAGCTCATCGCCCAGACGTTCCTGGGTGGTGTAGAGTTGCTCATCGCAGTAGAGATCCAACTCTGCATCCAGCGAGGAGCCGATGGCGCCATCGGCGCGTAGTTGTTCCATCTGCTTGGCCACTGCGGTTCTGGCTGCTATCACCCGCCCCCAGAATTCACGGTCCATGGCGTTATGGTCAGGATGACCTGTATGCCCCGAGAGGGCAGGACGCCCGGAGGGGCCACCCTGATCCAACGGGAACAACCCTTGATACCAGGTCTGGGTAAACACCGACTCGGCGCGTTCACCGGGGATATGCTGCCACAACTCATCGGCGGTAAAGCTGGTGATTGGAGCCAGCCAACGCACCATGGCCTCAATTATGTGGTACATGGCGGTCTGACAGGAGCGGCGCGCCAGGCTATCGGTCTGAGTGGTGTATTGACGATCCTTGATGATATCCAGATAGAACCCACCCATCTCGTTACCACAAAAGTTGAGGATCTTCTGGTAGATCAGATGGAACTGGTAATCCTTGTATGCGACCTGAATCTCCTCCTGCAACTGCAGGGCTCGATCCACCGCCCAGCGGTCCAGCTTGAGCATATCGTCCGGCGCCACCAGATTCTCTGTCGGATCAAAACCATTCAGATTAGCCAGCAGAAAACGTGCGGTATTACGGATACGACGATAGGCGTCCGAGGTGCGCTTGAGGATCTCTTCGGAGACGGTCATCTCGCCACGATAATCGGTTGCCGCCACCCACAGGCGGATGATGTCGGCGCCCAGGTTCTTCATCACCTTCTGTGGCGAAACCACGTTGCCGACAGATTTGGACATCTTGCGGCCATCCGCATCCACGGTAAAACCGTGGGTCAGAACCTGCTTGTATGGGGCCTGGTCGTGGATTGCCACGGAGGTCATCAGGGACGACTGGAACCAGCCACGATGCTGGTCCGACCCCTCCAGATAGAGATCGGCCGGGGCATGCAGATTCCCCCGCTGCTCCAGTACGCAGGTGTGGCTCACGCCGGAGTCAAACCAGACATCCAGGGTGTCGTGCACCTTCTCATACTGTTCCGCTTCGGCGCCCAGAAGCTCTTTGGCATCCAGGGAAAACCAGGCCTCGACACCCTGCTGCTCCACCAGCACCGCCACCTGTTCGATCAGGCTCTGGCTATCGGGATGCAGCTCGGCGGTCTCCTTATGTACAAACAGTGCGATCGGTACGCCCCAGGTGCGCTGACGCGAGATACACCAGTCGGGACGACTTTCCACCATGCCTTCGATCCGGGCCTTGCCCCAATCCGGCATCCAGTGCACTGCAGCGATCTCACGCAGGGCGGAACTGCGCAGACCATTCTTATCCATACTGATAAACCACTGCGGGGTGGCGCGGAAGATGATCGGGGTCTTGTGCCGCCAGCAGTGCGGATAGCTGTGGGGAAAACGCGCCTCCTGCACCAGCGTACCCTTGGCCTTGAGTACCTCTATCACCTTCTCATTGGCGCTAAATACATGCTGTCCCGCGAACAGTTCGGTGCCTTCGACAAAGCAGCCATTACCACCTACGGGGTTGTCCACCGGCAAGTCATAACGCAGACCTACGATGTAATCGTCCAGACCGTGGCCGGGGGCGGTGTGTACCGCACCGGTACCAGCCTCCAGGGTGACATGCTCGCCCAGGATCACCGGCACCTCGCGCTCGTAGAAGCAGTGCTGCAACTTCAGTCCCTCAAACGCATCGCCATGACCACGGGCGACGACCTTATAGTCCCCGATGTCCCAGCGATCCATGGTATGCGTCAGCAGACCCTCGGCCACCACCAGGCGTTCTTTGCCCAGGGCTCCTTCATACTGCACCACCACATACTCCAACGATGGATTCAGCGCCACCGCCTGATTGGCAGGCAGGGTCCAGGGGGTAGTGGTCCAGATAACCACGGAGATCGGACCTTCACCATGTTCACCGGGGACCGAGTGACAACGGGCCAGCAGCGCCTCATCATCCAAAACCTGGAACCGCACATCGATGGCGAAGGACTCCTTATCCTTGTACTCCACCTCGGCCTCAGCCAGGGCGGAGCCGCAATCCGTACACCAGTGCACCGGCTTGTAGCCCTTCTGCACATGACCGTTTTCCACGATCTTGCCCAGGGAGCGGATGATGTCGGCCTCAAAGCCGAAATCCATGGTGAGATATGGATTTTCCCACTCGCCCAACACGCCCAGACGCTTGAAGTCGGTACGCTGTTTGTCCACCTGCTTGGCAGCATACTCACGGCAGGCCACACGGAACTCTGCGGCTGAAACCTTGTGGCCCGGCTTGCCAACCTTCTTTTCCACCTGCAACTCAATCGGCAGGCCGTGGCAGTCCCAACCGGGAACATAGGGGGCATCAAACCCGTCCAGGCTATGACTCTTTACAATGATATCCTTCAGCACCTTGTTTACCGCATGCCCGATATGGATCTCGCCATTGGCATAGGGAGGTCCGTCGTGCAGGATGAATTTTGGACGCCCTTGCGCCTGCTCTCGAATCTTTTCGTACAGGCCCATCGCTTCCCAGCGCTTCAACATCTCGGGCTCGCGTTGCGCCAGGTTTCCCTTCATGGGGAAGGTGGTTTTAGGCAGGTTTAGTGTCTGTTTGTAATCGGTCACGCTGATTGCCTTTGCGTTAAAAACGAAAAATAAGTTCTGAACAAATCCATCCCGGATTTCTCAGAGCAACGGTATATGAAAATATTTCCTTGCCTGCACCGCATCCAGTTCTATCTGATGCCTGAGCTGGTCAAAGTCATCAAAACGTATTTCGTCCCGCAGCTTGCTGCAGAACTCGACCTCCAAATGTTCGCCATAGATACTGCGATCAAAATCGAACAGATGCACCTCCAGCAGATGGCGGGGATCTCCCTCAACCGTTGGCCGGTTACCGATATTCGCCACCCCTAACAACGGCTCATCGGCCAGCCCACCCACCTTTACCGCAAACACACCGCGTAGCGGACTCACCTTGCGATGCAGATTAAGATTGGCGGTGGGGAAACCGATGCTGCGTCCTCGCTCATCGCCATGGGCCACGCGTCCATAGATTCGATAGGGACGGCCCAGGTAGTGCTGGGCGGACTCCAGATCGCCCTGGGACAGAGCCTCCCGGATAAGGGTGCTGCTAACCCGCTCCTCACCCAAGGCGAAGGTATTCATATTCTCCACCGCAAAGCCATGGTCCTTACCCACCGCACGCAGTAGCTCAATATCACCACTGCGGCCCTGGCCGAACTTGAAGTCATCACCTACAAACAGGTAGCGAACATCCAGCCCTTCTACCAACAGCCGCTGCACAAACAGATCGGCCTGCATATTCGCCAGCTTGGCACCAAACTCCAGCAACACTACCCGATCAATCTGCGCCTCATTCAGTGCGTGCAGCTTCTCCCGCATCCGGGTAAGCCTGGCCGGGGCCGCCTCGGGAGCAAAAAACTCCATGGGTTGCGGCTCAAAGGTGATCACGGTAGTCGACAGGCCAAGAGCTTGGGCCCGCTGTCGCAAGTGCCTGAATACGGCCTGATGCCCGAGGTGCACTCCATCGAAGTTCCCGATGGTGGCAACACAGCCACGATGTTCACTACGCAGATTGTGTAGACCACGAATGACCTGCATTCCAGTGTCTCGTCCAGTTAATCAAAAACAGAGCATTATAGGTCAAGCCCTGGAATAAGTCCCTGTTTTTAACTAGGAAGTTATCTAGCCGTGGCGCCTGGGCGAAAATGGTGTAATCGTATACCCAAAAGCAGCAGCACAATGAAATAAATCCCCGCACCGGAAACTATGAGCAGAAGCAGACGCCAGATCTTGTCCCACAGCGCCATACTCACCCAGCTATCCAAATTCCCACCCAGGATATACAGCATAATCCCCATGGCTACAGACGCCACAACACCACGTACGATCAGGCTGCCCCAGCCCTTCTCGAGTATTAATACCTCCTCCCGACGCAGACCACGAAACAGCAAGGCTGCATTGAGACAGGCAGACAGGGTGGTGGCCAGGGCCAGACCGGCATGGGCCAGAGGGAACACCAGGATTATATTGAATACCATGTTGGTCGCCATTGCGAAGATGGCAATACGCACCGGGGTCTTGGTGTCCTGACGCGCATAGTAGCCGGGCGCCAGCACCTTGATCATGATGAACGGAATAAGCCCCAGGGAGTAAGCCATGAGACTGCGCTGCGCCATGGCTACATCAGAAGGCAGAAACACATCCGACTGAAACAGGGTGGCGATCATCGGCCCTGCCAGCAAAAACAGCCCAACCCCGCAAGGTACGCCAAAGAACAGTACCCAGCGCAGAGCCCAGTTCAAGGTATGGGAAAACCCCTGCTTAGACTCCTCTGCATGTTTATGCGAGAGGCTGGGCAGGATCACCGTAGCCAACCCAACCCCCAGGATACCCAGGGGGAACTCCATCAGGCGGTCTGAATAGTAGAGCCAGGAGATACTGCCATCCACCAGAAATGATGCGATCAGGGTATCCAGCAACAGATTGATCTGGGTGACAGATACACCAAAGATGGCCGGCAACATAAGGCGCACGATGCGCCGCACCCCCTCATCCTTGTGGTTAAAGGAGAAACGCGGCAGCAACCCTAACTGATGCAGGAACGGAAGCTGAAACAGGAACTGGACGATACCGGCCAGCAGCACCCCCCAGGCCAGCCCCACGATAGGTCGATCCATCTGCGGAGACAGCCACAGCGCACAACCAATCAGGGAGAGATTCAGCAACACCGGGGTAAACGCCGGAATCCCAAAACGACCATGAGTGTTCAGAATGCTACCGGCAAAGGCAGTCAGGGAGATAAACAGTAGGTAGGGGAAGGTAATGCGTAACATATCCCCAGCCAAAACAATTTTCCCCTCCACCCCGATAAAGCCTGGGGCAAACACCATCACCAGATAGGGCGCACCCAGCACCCCGATAGCGGTGACCAGCAACAGAATACCACCAAGGGTACCGGCCACATGGTTAACAAACAGCTTTAATTCCTCAAAGCTGCGCTTGGCCTTGTACTCGGCCAATACCGGCACAAAGGCCACGGAGAAGGAGCCCTCGGCAAACAGGCGCCGCAGAAAGTTGGGGATCTTGAAGGCAACAAAGAAGGCATCGGTACCTGCGTTGGCGCCAAAGGTGTGGGCAAATACCAGATCGCGCGCAAAACCCATGATGCGCGATAACATGGTATTAGAGCCTACCTTGGCCAGGGATTTGAACATGGATGCCAGCTTATCGTCCTCGAATTCTTATTTGGGATGCGTGATTATAGGCGCTTCACACCCTGCCTGGACATAGCCAATATCCTGGATATAGTCCTTTACCTCCCAAGGCCCAGACCACTAACCACAATTCCCTCAATAATTGCCACCAGTTTTTAATGTGTTATCTATTGACAAATCACTCTTTGGACGCCAGAATACCGCGCTTTTCCGATTCTAATTTTTGGAGGTCATTTTGGCCAATTCAGTACAAGCTCGCAAGCGCGCACGTCAGGCGGAAACACATCGTCAGCGCAACGCTTCACAACGTAGCGCTCTGCGCACCAAGATCAAGAGTGTTGTTGCGGCAATCGGTGCTGGCGACAAGGAAGTAGCGACCCAAGCATTTAAGCAGGCCGTCCCAGTTATAGACCGTGCGGCGAATAATGGCCATATCCACAAGAACAAGGCCGCTCGCCATAAAAGCCGCTTGAACACGCAGATCAAAGCGTTGTAATCCAAGCACTCTGCGTATCAAAAAAACCGGCCAAAAGCCGGTTTTTTTTGGCCATGGATGGCCTTATGCCGCAAAGTACAAGGATGTACGAGAGCGGCGCTTGCCATTACACCCTCAAACGCTACACCAGCACCAGATTATCCCGGTGGATCAGCTCCTCCTCATCCACATAACCCAGAATCTCACTGATCATACCGCTGGGTTGGCCCTTGATCCTGTCAGTCTCCAGGGCATCGTAATTGACCAGGCCACGAGCTACCTCCTTGCCGGACTCATCCACACAAGAAACCACCTCACCACGGGCAAAGCTACCACTGACACGCTTCACCCCCACCGCCAGCAGGCTCCGCCCCTGCTGATGCAGGACCTGCACCGCACCGGCATCCAACACCAGCTTGCCATGCACCCGCAGATGCCCCGCCAGCCAGAGCTTACGGGCAGTCTGGGGCTCCTGTACTGGTATTAACAGGGTGCCAACATCGTCGCCTTGGCCGATGCGTACAATCACATCTTCTTCGGCACCTGGCGCAATCACCGTGGCCGTACCAGAACGCGCGGCTAGTCTGGCGGCCCGCACCTTGGTGACCATGCCACCCAGACCAAGACCACCCACACTGCCACCGGCGGCCTGATCGAGTTCAGGGTTATCCACTTTCGATTCAGATATCAATCTGGCGTGGGAGTTAAATCTTGGGTCACTATCAAATAAGCCCTTTTGATCGGTGAGCAATACTAGTAGATCTGCCTCTACCAGATTGGCTACCAAGGCGGCCAAGGTGTCGTTATCACCAAAACGCAGCTCGTCATTGGCTACGGTATCGTTCTCATTGACTACCGGCACCACACCCAATTTCACCAGGGTCAACAGGGTACTGCGGGCATTCAGGTAACGCCCCCGGTCGACCAGATCGTCGTGGGTCAAAAGAACTTGGGCAGTATGCAGGTCATGTTTGTGAAAACAGGTCTCATAGGCACGCACCAAACCCATCTGCCCGATGGCGGCGGCGGCCTGCAACTCATGCAGAGTAGTTGGTCGGGTATCCCAGCCCATGCGGCTCATGCCCTCGGCTACAGCACCGGACGAGACCAGGATCAGCTCCTTACCGGAGAGCACCCAGGAGGCCATCTGCTCCGCCCAAACGGCAAGGCGGTCACGATCCAGACCGTTACCGTCATCCGTCAGCAGGGCACTGCCAATCTTTACCACCCAGCGTTTTGTTGCAGATATCTGTTCTCTTGAGATCATTCCTATGCCTTTAGCGGGTCCCATGGTTCATCATCCGGATCCTGCTCCGGATCTTCATCCCGCCCCAGATCTTCCAGGTGCTGCATCAATGCATAAACCAGCTTATCGGTACCCTCACCGTTGATAGCAGAAATGGTGTACACCGGCCCACTCCACGCGAGTTCATCCAGCAGCCTCTCCTTTCTGGATTCTACTTCATCCGGGGTTAGCAGATCGACCTTGTTCAAAACCATCCAACGTTCGCGTTTGGCCAGGTCCGGGCTGAATTTCTCCAACTCCGCCGCGATCTTACGGACCTCGTCCACCGGGTCTACCGCCCCATCCATGGGCGCTATGTCCACCAGATGCAGCAGCAACCGGGTTCGATCCAGATGCTTGAGAAACTGAATTCCAAGCCCGGCGCCATCAGATGCCCCTTCGATCACTCCAGGAATGTCTGCCACTACAAAACTGCGTGAAGCACCCACACTGACCACACCAAGATTGGGATAAAGAGTGGTGAAGGGATAATCTGCAACCTTTGGTCTGGCGCTTGAAACCTTGGTGATAAAACTGGACTTACCGGCATTCGGCATACCCAGCAGCCCAACATCCGCCAGCAGGATCAACTCGAGATGCAGCTGCCGTTTTTCCCCCTCAGTACCGTTAGTGAACTGTCTGGGCGTACGATTGGTACTGCTCTTGAACCGGGCATTTCCGATACCGTGAAAACCGCCCTTGGCCACCAGCAACTCCTGGCCATGGGATAACAGTTCGCCAATATTCTCCTCGGTGTCTTGATCCATTACCCGCGTCCCCACGGGAACCAGGACATAGAGATCCTCTCCACTACGACCGGTACAGTTGCGCCCCATACCGTTCTTGCCACGCTCGGCCCGATGGCGTCGCATATGGCGAAAGTCTACCAGGGTATTGAGACCGGAGTCGGCTACGAGATAGACACTACCGCCATCACCACCATCTCCACCGTCGGGGCCACCCCTGGGGATATATTTTTCACGGCGGAAACTGGCGGCTCCGTTACCACCGTCACCTGCCTCTACCCGAATACTGGCTTCATCAACAAACTTCATAACTGTTCCACAGCTGGTTATTTATTAGGGTGGCTTTCAGACCTAGAATCCAAAATCAGTCCCAGCCTACCAAAAGAGCCCCGTTGCAACCACAACAGAACCCTGGATAAACGTCCAAAACGAAAAAAGCCCCGTCAAATGACGAGGCCTTTCACATGTCGTTTGGTAGGGCGTAATCAGGCCGGAACTACGTTCACAAACTTGCGTTTCTTCGGACCCTTTACCTCAAACTTCACTACACCTTCAGCCTTCGCAAACAGGGTGTGGTCCTTGCCACAGCCTACATTGAGACCTGAGTGAAAGCGGGTGCCGCGCTGACGCACGATGATGTTGCCTGGCTGAACAACCTGGCCACCGTACATCTTCACACCAAGACGTTTTGATTCTGAATCGCGACCGTTACGTGTACTACCGCCTGCTTTTTTATGTGCCATTGTTTAACCCGCCCTACTTTGCGCTAATTCCGGTAATCTTAAGTTCGGTGTACCACTGACGGTGGCCCTGACGCTTCAAGTGATGCTTACGGCGCTTGAACTTAATGATCTTGACCTTCTTGCCACGACCATGCGCCTGCACCTCGGCAGTTACCTGGCCACCATCGACATAAGGAGCACCAACCTTGACATCATCGCCGTCGGCAACCATCAACACCTTGTCGATATTGATAGAAGAACCCTCATCTGAACTGAGCTTCTCAACCCGGAGGACATCACCCTGGGAAACCCGGTACTGCTTACCACCGGTTTGAATCACGGCATACATTCGCCAAATCTCCGTAAAATCTGCTAGTTGCGGCATTTATTATGAAACATGCCCACGAAAGAGGCGGAATTCTACCCGCACCTTAGCCAGAGGTCAAATCAAGTTTTCGCGCCATGTATGTGGCTAGTCAGACCTAATAATATAGAAAACCAACATCGCCCCATTGCCGGATGCACTTGACAGGAGAAAAGTCCGCTTCTAGCATGCCTCAATCCAAGCGCTCTTATTCTTGGGGATTCTCAGCGGAGAATAGGATAAGCGCGTTAACCGAACAGGATTTAGCACAATAAATTATTTATTATCAACAAGGTAATTAGCATTTACCTTGGTTATCCTGTATTCGTTCAGTCCCGTGTCAGCCATAGAAGGCAAAATTATTCGGCCGGAGCAACACCAACCAATACCTTACAAAGAGTCGTATGGACATATCTGCAATACGAAGCCTGGTCGAAGACGACATGAATACCGTCGACGACTTGATTTTGAAAAGCTTGGCATCTGATGTGGCCCTGATCAATCAAATCGGTCATTACATCGTAAACAGTGGTGGCAAGCGTCTGCGGCCAATGATAGTACTCCTGGCAGCTAAGGCTCTGGGCTACAGCGGTGAGAAGCATATCGCTCTGGCCGCGATCATTGAGTTCATCCATACCGCAACCCTGCTACATGATGATGTTGTAGATGGCTCTGAGCTACGTCGCAGCAGGGACACAGCAAACGCCGTGTGGGGCAATGCCGCCAGCGTTCTGGTTGGAGATTTTCTCTATTCCCGCGCCTTTGAGATGATGGTGGGCGTAAACAAGATGCGGGTGATGGATATCCTGTCCCACGCAACCAATCGCATTGCTGAAGGCGAAGTGCTACAACTCCTCAACTGTCATGACCCGGATACGGATGAACAGAAATATCTAGAGGTCATACTACGCAAGACAGCGACCCTATTTGAGGCCGGCTCCAGACTTGGAGCGGTAGTATGTGACGCACCGGAAGCCGAGGAACGGGCACTGGCCGAATATGGGCTACACCTGGGCATAGCCTTCCAGATCATAGACGATGCGCTGGACTACAGTAATTCTGCCGAAGAGATCGGGAAGAATATAGGAGACGACCTGGCCGAGGGTAAACCAACCCTCCCCCTGATACGCGCCATGCAGGTGGGCACCACCGAACAGAAGCGTTTGCTGCGCGAAGTAGTTGAGAGCGGCGGCCGCGAACATATTGAGATCGTCAAATCAGCCATTGAAAGCACCGACGCCATAGACTACACCTTCAGGCTGGCAGAAAAGGAAGCAGACAAGGCCAAACAAGCACTGGAGACATTACCGCCATCTCCCCTCAGGGACGCCCTGGCAACCCTTGCGGATTTCTCTGCCGACAGAACCAGCTGACTCGACAAATTTTCGCAGCGCCGTATACACACCACCGATATAGCGTCTACTCTCTATACTCCAATATTCCGTTAAGATTTTATTAGTGATATAAATAACACCCAGCGTCGGGGTGTAGCTCAGCCTGGTAGAGCACTGCCTTCGGGAGGCAGGGGCCGGAGGTTCGAATCCTCTCACCCCGACCAATCAAACAGTGGATGAGAACCGACAGAAGGTTCGACCATATCGCCACAGGCGATCAGGAGTGAGCGTCAGCGAACCAAAAGAGCGAATCATCCCGTATTGGGCTAAAATCTACGGTTATCACAGGAAATAAACTCCAGTCTCTATCATGGATTGAAATGGGTAAAAGACAACACAAGCGGCGTAACATAGACCACCCTGCAATTGTGGTACTTAAGAGTGGTACTGAAGTGGACTGCCGCATCCAGAACTTCTCCTATGGCGGACTGTTTCTTATAGCAGCAAACAACAACTCTGACAGCAGCGCACTGGATATGCCATCGGGCACAGTCGCTGCGATTCAGATACCTACTCAAAGAGACACCAAAGTGATTCAGATCACAACCGCTCACTTTTCTGGTGGCGGCCTCGGGGTCGCCTTTGTGACTCAGGAAAACGAGCTTCTCAACTATCTACAAAGACAATCGGCAACTAATGATCTACCACAAAATCTAGATGGCGCTGCCAGCAAGCAAGGCAAGATGGGGGGGCGAGAAATTTCAATAGTAAATTGGATTAACTCCGCCACCAAACGGTTTCTGGAATCAAGATATCAGGAGTTCATTAAATCCACTTACAATATTCTGTTTGACGCCGCCAATAACGCGGATAGTGATCAAACTCAGAACTCACTATTTGATGCCTACAATGCATTACAAAACTATCAGGATGAAATGGAACACCTGTTTCTGAATAACGTAAACACCAGCTTTGACAGATTTAGTAGTGGCGGACGCTCATATAACAAATCCGCTGAATCACCATCACAGCACCCGGAAATGGAGCTGGTTGCCAAAGAGGATTTTGAAGAGTGGGTTTCGGTAGTCAGCCTGACCAGAAGCCTGGAATTTGAGATATCGTCTAAACTCCATCAGCTGGAAAATTCTCTATCGTTTCTCGCAAAGACATACATCAACAACGAAAAAAATCCTGTTTCACCATATTCACTGCTCTGGTCATTCAAAAACTCCTTTTCAGACCTTGACATTACGCTCCAGGCAAAAAAGATACTTTTCTCTTCATTCCAACACAATATACTCAGAGATATTCGTGACCTGTATGATGAGATTAATCTACATCTGGACAAGCAAGGCATAACTCAACAGGCGCAAGACAAAAGCAAAAGCGAACCACAAAAACTCGCGCCAGCCCAGACCAGCACCAAATACAACGCAAAAGCCCAAGCCAATGCCAGCAAACGATTAACCGATACCCTGTCAACTCTAATTGGCTTTATCAGTAACAAGACCACCCCCAGCACAAAAAGCCTACGCCCGGAACAGATAGCTTCCAAAGAGACGGTCTTAAACTCCCTGGCAAATATCTCCGCCGCAGGACAACGCCCAATCATCCAGAAGATAGAAGAACAACTCTCAGGGGAGATGGTCAATGGCCGCCCAAGAGTAATAGACAACGAGATTAGAGAAACCATACAGATTTCCGAACAGCTACTTGGATCGCTTCAGCAAGACTCCTTCATGAACCCAGAGATCCTGGGTTTGATAGACAGTTTAAAAATTCCGTTTATCAAAGAAGCCATAAATGATCCAATGTTATTGAATGATACTAGCCATCCTGGACACAAGCTTATAGAGACCATCGGAAACCTTGTACCTTACTTATCAACAAGTGATCAAAGCAGATCAAGCAAAGGTTTTATATATCAGACCATTGAGGAGGTCAGCAGGCTCACAGAGCAAGGTGCGCAGCTCGACATAAAACAGGTCACCGGCCACCTGGAAAAAGTCATAGACCACCAAAAGAATAACTTTAAAAACAACCTCAGTATCGTGTCCGAAAGCTGCGAACAGGATGAACAGTATAGAGCCGCCAAGAAACATGTGTTTAAACTTCTTTGTCCGAAATTGACCAACGGATCAATCCCCATAGTAATTGAACAACTACTGTATTTGGGATGGGTTGGTCTATTGGTGCATACCACCTCCACTCTCGGCAAGGATGACGAAAGCGCAATCAGGCTTTTCGGAGTTATTGATTTACTCCTTGATATCTTTAACGCTGAACAAGGAATAAAACAGATTGAGGACACCCAAAATAATTACCTGATTAAAGTGATAAGGAAAGGCTTCTCGAAATACCCACTACATGCTGATGATGCCGGCCATTATCTAACAAGACTTGAGGCAATTCTTAAATCCAGAGGCACTGAGCACCCAACTATTGCCAACACGCGGGTAATTATGGATCAAGCCCATATCAAGCAGTTGCTTGACGAACAAACCACGAAACAACCTGAAGATACTCCCAGCCCCGACATTGAAAAAACTTGGCTTGATCTGGTGGACGGCATAAAGCTGGACGACTGGATAGTGGAGAAGAGAAAGCAGGGCCACGTACGCATGCTCAACATGGCCTGGAAAAACACCGCCTCAACCAGATATGTGTTTGTAGACGGCGAAGGAAAAAAGCGACTGGATTCTGAGCACCACAGCCTAGCTAAAATGTTCAAACAGCAACAGTGTTCTCTATTGGAGGATGGCAATATTCCAATCGTAGAGCGCGCCGTTAACCGGCTCCTTAAAAACACCTTTGAACAGATAAAGAGTGAGAGTGATACAGATGAGCTTACCGGTCTGCTCGGACGCAAAGCATTCCAGAAAAAGATATCTGAACTTTTAGAAATCACAAATGAATTTGGAGGCCACCACATAATGCTAGAGCTAGACATTGATCAATTTGGAGCGATCAATGACCTTTGCGGAACAAAAGGGGGAGACAAACTATTACAGACCTTCTCCAATATTATCACCAACTACCTTCCTGAAAACGCTATTCTGGCCAGAACAGGTAATGATGAATTTGGAATCCTGCTCAATGACTGCTCAATGAGTGAGGGCTACCATATAGCCGAAACTCAGCGCAGAGCATTAGAAAACCTGAGATACACCTGGGATGGAACAACCGTCCCCGCAACCGCCAGTGTTGGTGTTGTGCACATTGATGTCGGCGTCAGATCAGCCGTAGAGGTCCTGAGCATGGCATCATCAGCACGCGAGTTAGCCTTTCAAGACGGAGGCAACTGTACCAAAATATATCAGCCAACAAATCAAGATATAGAAAAACAAAGAAAAATGTCGTTGCCAGCTCCAATAATTGAAAACGCATTAAAAAATAATCAACTTTCACTATTCGCCCAACCAATAATCTCCGTTTTCATGGGCGACGGTGATGAACACCACTATGAAATTCTATTACGCATAAAGAATGTCGATGGCACTTGGGAGGGACCCGAGGATTTTATCCAGGCAGCGGAGAAAAGCGATCGAATGCGAGCAGTAGATCGCTGGGTAATAAACCATATATTTACCTGGCTGGGGAACAATCATCAGGAGATTAATAATACGGGCATTAGCATAAACCTGTCGGCCCATACTCTGGACGACGATTCATTCTTTGCTTTCATCAGTGAACACTTAGACACATCCCCTTTTCCTTGTAATAAGATTACATTTGAAATAACAGAAACATCTCTTGTTAAGCATATTGATAAAGCCAAAATGTTGGTTGAGGATATTAAGCGCAAAGGGTGCAAGTTCAGTCTTGATGACTTTGGCACCGGTTACTCCTCTTACTCTTATCTGAAGGATTTTCCTGTTGACCATGTCAAGATCGACGGCAGTTTCATTAAGGATATCCTGACTGACAGTTCAAGCTATGCGATGGTTAAATCGATTACAGAGATCTCCCACCACATGGGGAAAAAGGTTGTAGCAGAATATGTAGAAAATGAGGCGGTAATGGTAGCATTGCGCGAACTGGAGGTGGATTTTGCGCAAGGGTATTATCTGGGTCAACCAGCGCCAATAAATAGCCTTCTTCAAACCATACTCTAAGGAGCCGGTGGATATAGACAAAAAAGGCGGCGCATATAGCGCCGCCCATACTATCTTCGAACTAAATTTCTAAAGTCAGATGTTGTAGCCGGTCTCTTCATGACAAACGATATCCAGCCCCTCGATCTCCTCATCCTCACCCACCCGCAATCCAACTAAAGCGCCAACCAGCTTCAAGATCACAAATGTAACCACGGCCGTAAAAAGCGCAATGGCCACCACACCGACAAACTGAACCCAGACCTGACCACCCATGGAATCGATACCATCCGCGAAGCCGTAGCCGCTGAATACGCCCAGTCCGGTAGCGGAAAAAACACCTGCCAACATGGTACCCAGTATGCCGCCCACACCATGCACCGGGAATACATCCAGGGAGTCATCAATCTTCAGTACCCGCTTGATGTACTGGGTGGCGGTAAAGCAGACGGCGCCAGCCAGCAGACCAATCACCAGCGCGCCACCAGGACCGACGAAACCGGACGCAGGAGTAATGGTGCCAAGGCCGGCCACCATGCCGGTAACAGCACCCAGAGCGCTGGGCTTTCCGAAACGTTTCCACTCTATAAACGTCCAGGTGATGGCGCCGGTGGCGGCTGAGATATGCGTCACCAGCATGGCCATGGCCGCATTGCCGTCGGCTGCCAGAGCGCTGCCACCATTAAAGCCAAACCAACCCACCCACAACATACCGGCGCCGGTTACCGTCATAGTTAAATTGTGTGGCGGCATGGCAGTAGTGGGAAATCCCTTACGTGGCCCCAGAACCACTGCGGCCACCAGAGCGGCAACACCAGCCGTTATATGGACCACGGTACCTCCCGCAAAGTCATACAGCCCCATGGAACCCAGCCAACCGCCGCCCCATACCCAGTGGGTAACAGGCGCATATACCAGAACCAGCCAGATGAGGCTGAACAACAACATGGCAGAGAACTTCATCCGCTCGGCAAAACCACCAACGATCAGCGCCGGTGTAATAATCGCAAAGGTCATCTGAAACATCATAAATAACGATTCGGGGATATCGCCAGCAAGGGTCTCGCGGCCGACTCCAGCCAACATCACCTTACTGAGATCACCGATCCAGGCATTACCCTCACCAAAGGCCAAACTGTAACCAAACATCAACCATACGATGGATGCCATTCCGGCAATGGCAAAACATTGCATCAAGACAGAGAGGACGTTTTTCGTCCTCACCAGACCACCGTAGAACAGCGCAAGACCCGGTAGAGTCATAAACAGCACCAAGGCTGTAGAGGTAAGAATCCAGGCCGTGTTAGCACCGTTCAGGCTGGCTTCTTCTGCCATAGCAATCCCCGGAAACAGCAGCAACATGGCTATCAGAAACAGAAAGTTTTTCATTCTAAATATCTCCCGAACACAATAAACGGCAACGCACTCGCACGGCGTAGCAACAACTAAACTCACCCGGCCAGCGCCCTGTTATCAGGCGCTAATGATTGCCAGAGGCCAAAACTCATGGATAACAAGCACTATTCATGCCTCTTAATAACAAGCCATTAATCATATAGTTAGACATACTGATAACCATTTTGGGCGGGTGCGCGCACTATTACGGTGCTTTTCTGCTCGAATAGGGCACTGGATTTGGGCAAAAAAAAACCGGCACCATACAAGATGGTGCCGGAACAAGCAGACTAGATGTCTGAAGAGGGAGTCTGAACAAAAAACAACTTTGTTCGGTGCAAATGACATTTCTGTCAATCGCTAGCAAGTACGACATGGAGACCCAATGGAAGTTCATTTGCGGAGGTAAAAAACAAAAAAACCCGCCTTTAACATCCAAAGGCAGGGTTATGTTTGGTGGTACGGGTGCTATTGAATAGCATCATTATCCTATTGTTAATAAGATCATTTTCCAGACATTAGTAAATTGGTTACCGTCACACCACCGGTACTGCCACCCTATTTCCGTCTACCATAGTGCCACCTTAGATTCACTTTTCAAGTTCCCCCAACCGACTCACCACCAAGTCACCAGAGAGCCACATCCACGCTCATTACTGTGACTGCCGCTACCTTGATCCTGTAGTGCCTACCCCGAGCACTAAGTGGTAGCTATATACTGTCTCCACCCTGCCCCCCCGGCAAGAGCAACAAAATACCCCGTATAAGTTTACAATAAACCCAGTAATTGTTTACAATCACAGGCGCAAAAGTTTACAATAAATCAAAATGAGCTGATAAAAGTTTCCAATGGCAAGACGCGCTACAGAAAAAACGAAGATAATCAGGGGCTTCTTAGTCGATACAGTGCGTGTCGGCAGACAAGATATTGTTTCATATGCATCTGAAGCCTTCGGTATATCTAGGCAGTCAATCAACAAGCACCTCGCTGCCCTAGTTAAAGAAGGCCGGCTGATTGCTAGCGGTCAAACGAAAGCCAGGGTATATGCGCTTGGCCCTAATAGATACCACTCTGCACAGTACTCACTCGAAGGCCTTGATGAGCACATGGTTCACCGCAGAGACTTCGCGTTCATCTTTGATGGCCTCCCCGATACTGTGGCCGAGATCTGCCATTATGGTTTTACCGAAATGCTCAACAACGCAATAGATCACTCAGATGGTAAGCATGTAACCGTCCATGCTTGGCGCGATAAAAAAGGAGTCGGTATTCAAATCACGGACAATGGAGAAGGTATTTTTAAGCGCATCGCTCGACTACTTGGCCTACCTGACCCAAGAGAGTCAATACTCGAGTTGAGTAAAGGCAAACTAACCACTGATCCAGACAACCACACTGGAGAAGGCATCTTCTTCACCAGCAGAGCATTCGATCATTACCATATCGATTCTGGTGACTTGTGTTTTACTCACAACGATCAGATCCCAGATGATTATCTTCTGCATAACAACTACGATAAGGAAGGGACGACTGTGCATATGGAGATTGCCATGGACAGCACCAGGGATCTCGGTGTTATATTCGATGAATATAGTGGCGGACCTGAAGAGTACAGGTTTGAGAGAACCGTAGTGCCTGTTCGCTTGGCTCTTTACGAGGGCGAGAGCCTAGTATCACGATCCCAGGCAAAGCGCATTCTGAATCGAGTTGAGCGCTTCCGCCATGTAATACTTGACTTTGAAGGCGTGGACAAGATTGGCCAAGGATTCGCTGATGAAGTGTTTCGAGTATTCAATAACAGTCACCCTGATGTTGAACTGATACCGGTCAACACGTCAGCCCTAGTTGATCGCATGGTTGCCAGGGCTCGATCAACTGAATAGCGACCCAGGATCGATAGGGTCGATTGATTTGTATATCGATCCGCCCTACAACACCAAATCTGCATTTGAACTCTACGATGACATTCTGGAGCATAGAGCATAGTAAATGGCTCTCCATGATGAATCCACGTTTGGAACTGTTGCATTGTACTCAGCCAAGCGGCCTAAAGAGATTGCCAGTAGTAAAGAAACGCAGTTAGAAGGCACTTTTTCTGGGATTAAGATAGATCTTGCTGGACGATGAGGCGACAAAAAAGCCCGCTGTTATGCGGGCTTTGCTGAATCTTGAATTGGTGGCTACGGGTGGAATTGAACCACCGACCTACGGGTTATGAGTCCGTCGCTCTAACCGACTGAGCTACGTAGCCATGAAGCCGCGGAAATATACCTATTACCCGCGATAGTGTCAACCTGACGCCCTCCCGCTGGGGTGGGTCTTTTCCGTTAAATTAGCGGCAATGGCATCAGACGTTGAAACGAAAGTGGACCACGTCTCCATCTTGTACGATGTAATCTTTGCCTTCCACCCGAAGCTTGCCCGCCTCTTTTGCACCCTGCTCTCCACCGTAGCCGACAAAATCGTCGTAGGCTACTACCTCGGCACGGATAAACCCGCGCTCAAAGTCTGTGTGGATAACCCCTGCGGCCTGTGGTGCGGTGGCCCCGGCAGGAATGGTCCAGGCCCTGACCTCTTTCACCCCAGCGGTAAAATAGGTTTCCAGGCCCAATAATGTGTAACCAGCGCGCACTACCCGGTTCAAGCCTGGTTCTTTCAACCCCAGATCAGCCAGAAATTCATTCTTTTCTTCGTCTTCCAGTTCTACGATCTCAGCCTCGATAGAGGCGCAGACTGCGACGGCCTCTGCCCCCTCCTCCTGCGCAAGCTTCTGCACTGACTCAAGGGCCGGGTTGTTGCTAAACCCGTCCTCGGCAACGTTGGCAATGTACATTGTTGGCTTGGCCGTGAGCAGGAATAGGTCCCGCATCTCGATCAGCTCGTCCTCGGTGGCCTGTAACGTCCGAACCGGCTTACCGGCATCCAGATGGTCGCGCACCCGCTCAAGCAGCGTCTTGCGCGCGAGGATCTTCTTGTCACCGGTTCTAGCTTGACGTGCAGCCCTATCCAGGGCCTTCTCTACCGATTCCAGATCCGCCAGGGCCAGTTCTGTATTTACAACGTCGATATCGGCAATGGGATCTACCCGTCCGGAGACGTGCACTACATCATCGTCTTCAAAGCAGCGCACCACATGGGCAATGGCATCGGTTTCGCGAATATTCGCCAAGAATTTATTTCCCAGGCCCTCACCCTTGGAGGCACCGGCTACCAGCCCGGCGATATCCACAAACTGCATGGTTGTGGGGAGAACCCTCTGGGGCTTTACGATCTCGGCCAGAGCATCCAGCCTGGAATCTGACAGGAGCACCACTCCCACATTGGGGTCAATGGTGCAGAACGGATAGTTTTCAGCCGCGATGGCGGCCTGAGTCAGCGCATTAAAAAGGGTGGATTTGCCCACGTTCGGCAATCCGACGATTCCGCATTTGAAGCCCATAACGATTAACCTGGAAAGAAAAGCGGCAAGGATAGGATAATTACGGGATGGATACCAGTGGTTACGCCTGAATAATCAGCTCAAACAATGTTAAACAGTTTATCAAAATTGACGATGTTGAGGATCTCGCGTACTGACTCATTGGCATTTATCATGGTCACATTCCCCTCTCCTTTTGCAGAATGTTCACGCAATTGCAGTAGCATATGCGGTTTCGCTAAGATCAATCACAAACCTCTTCCCACCCTTTAGGTATTATTTATGCTCCTGCATAAAGGGGGGATGACCTGAACAATCGAAGCGCCCTGAAATATGTATAGCTACTTCCTGCTTATCATCTGATTCGGTAATCATTAATCGTCATTGCATTTCCTTGCACACTGAGCAATAGCCCCGAGAACTATTCTTTGACACTACTCCGATATATCGAATAGTTTTTCGAAACCAGACGCATTAAAGATACGCCTTATGTCCGCCCCACAACCAGTAACGGACAGATTAGATTCATCGCCTCCGGCATACTCTCTCAAGATCAACAACATCCCTAAGCCCTCGCTATTAAGATGCTTTGCATCACTGAGGTCGATAATCAGATTAACCAGATTCAGATCTATACCTGAGTAGGCCTGGCGAAACTGATCTAGAGTGGAAAAATCGAAATCCCCGGATATTCTGATCGTTACCTCTTTTTCATCCCGATCATGCTCTTTTGTTATAGTCACAGCCTTACCTCTCTACCACTCAAAACCTCTTCAAGATAGTCCAGATGCCTCTTTGAGGATTCGGTTAACTGTCTGACGATATCTTCAAACTGAAGCGACCTAACAGCATCTGTGACCATATGGTTTATGCGTTGCTTACTATTAGAGTCATCCTTAAGGTTTCCTCCGACCACATCATTGATGTCGCCCATGAAGACCCACTGACATAAGCGGCCGCAAGCACCAGCGCACCTGCCACAACAATAATCCTCAATTCCCGCCAAATCGGTCCAATCATAAACCTGTTTCCACTTTGCCCATGGAACCTTTATCGGCCTTACAAAAAATATCTTGATAGCTGCTATGGGGATACGGCAGAACTGAATTCACCGAACCGTTCTATCAAACGTTTGGAGATCGTTTGCAAAGGATGTACTTCATGAACAAAGCCGCGTTTCACTGCCTCACCTGGCATACCCCAAACCACACTGGTCTTCTCATCCTGCGCCATGGTAAACGCGCCTGATTGTTGCATTTCCCCCAGGCCCACAGCCCCATCCCGCCCCATCCCAGTCAGTATGATCCCGATTGCATTAGAGCCAACATTTGCTGCCAATGAGTGAAACATTACGTCGACAGATGGCTTGTGGCGATTAACCCGGTCTCCATCATCCAGTCGGCATATATACCGAGCACCATCTTTTTTAACCATAAGATGCTTGTTACCTGGAGCCACATATACGTGGCCTCTGATAATCTGTTGACCGTCCTCCGCCACTAAAACGGTTAGCTGACTCCGCCTGTCGAGGTGTTGCGCAAAGGATCTACTGAAGATCTCCGGCAAATGTTGGGTAATGACGATACCAGGCATATCCTGCGGCAGAAATTCAAGTAATTCTGCTATCGCCTCAGTACCACCGGTTGAAGCACCAATACCTATAACTTCATCATTAGTCTGAGGCTGTTGTTTTGCTTTCGCCCGCATCAACACAGCATCAGCCGTGTATGCTTCCATTAGATCCTTGCTACCTCTACTCCTATCATCCTGAGTTCTTACCCTCGCCTCTGCGGCCATCTTCACCTTAGCTACAATTTCCTCTGCGTACTCCTGAAGCGCGTTCGCAATGTCTTGCTTTGGTTTAAAGATATAATCAACCGCACCCAGCTCAAGTGCTCTTAGAGTGATGTCCGCACCATTTTTCGTCAGCGAAGAGACCATCACTACCGGCATAGGTCGCAAACGCATCAGGTTCTCCAGAAAGGTAATGCCATCCATGCGTGGCATCTCTACATCTAGAGTAAGTACATCTGGGTTTAGTTTTTTTATTTTACTCCGCGCAATGTATGGATCTGCCGCAGCGCCAACCACCTCAATCCCTGAATCACTATCAAGGATATCTGTCAGCAGCATTCGCACCAAGGCAGAGTCATCTATGATCAACACACGAATAGGCATATCTTAATAACAGCTCTATGTTAATAAGGTTTAAAGCAGTTCTATATCACCAGAGAACGGCTTATGTTCAATATCACTGCGATACCGATTCTCACGTTCAATAATGATGTTATTGCGGACCTGTTTAAGCTTCTTTACCAGCACTCTTCCGGTTGCAGGATAGTAAACAATCTTGCGCGGATAGATGCTGCCAACATCTTCTCCTGCCAAGCGTAATCCTTCATTCTCCAGGTATACACGAACAAACTTAATATTCATCTCTCCAATATGGGGCATTGTAGAGATGATACGACCTCCACCAAACATCTTTACCTCAATGTTCTTTTTCGTGCCGCCATTCTTGAGTATTTCATTAAGCATATGCCCCATGGCAAAATTGCCATATCTGTTTGCCGTACTAACCAAGTCATTATCTCCACCCCAGCCTTGGCCATCTGAAATCGGCAACATGAAGTGGTTCATCCCTCCTACTCCTGCAATCAGGTCATACATACAGACAGAGACACACGAGCCAAGTACGGTGGTAATAATCTCATTGTTTTTAGTCACATAGTATTCGCCCGGCAATATCTTGGCCGCAGGAATCTTTCTGCGAGGATCCCAATAATGTTTTATTGCCTCAAACCCTGGCAGGGGTTTTGGCAGCTCTGGCACCGCTGTTAAAAACATGTCCCTCTCATTTTATTTTTCGGTAGATGGTATTTCCGACCAATTCAAACCGATCACTCACGCGAAATATGGATTCCGAATGCCCGATAAAAAGATAACCTCCCAACTTTAAATTTTCCGCAATCCGATCAATCAGGATTCTCTTGAAATGTTTGTCAAAATAGATGATTACGTTGCGGCAAAAGACTACGTCTACAGCTTGTGGCAACGACCACGAGGAATTTAGATTCAGTTGTGCAAACTCAATCAGTTTATGCACTTCTGGCTTGATACGAGCCTTACCTACCCGCCCCCCTTTACCTTTCAAAAACCAGCGCTTTAGACGTTGTCTCGGTATATTCTCAAGCCGATCCATGCCATACACGCCTTCTGCTGCATGATTTAACACATTTGAATCTATGTCGGTCGCCAGTATTTCAATATCCCAGCCTTCAGCCCCAAGCGCAGACTCACAAACACTCATGGCAATTGAGTATGGCTCCTCTCCCGTTGAGCATCCTGCAGACCAGATGCGTAGCTTGCGCCCAGTTGTCTCGCTATCAATCAACTCAGGAATTAATGTCTCTGACAGAAACTCAAAGTGATGATTCTCTCGAAAGAAGGAGGTTAGGTTTGTAGTAATTGCATTTACTAACTCGACGACCTCTACGCCACCTTTTTCGCTTTTTAGCAAATCACAATATTGTGCGAAATCTTTCAGGCCAAGCACGCGAAGCCTACGCACCAGCCGCGAATAGAACATGTCAATCTTCTTATCCGCCACCACAATTCTGGTACGCCCATTCACTATGTTGCGAAGATAATCGAAATCTTCATAGGTAAATGGGAATTCCCTGTCTATTGCCTTATCTATTTGAGTTGAGGGCAGCGTATTCATATTCAGCCTGCGGTTGCATCCAGACACAGTACCCCGGAAAGACCTAGCTGTGCGGCAGCGTCACGCAGGGTTTCTGAGTTACCCTTCCAGGCCACATCTATGCCCTTCGTGCCAGCTTCCTTTATTAATGCCGCGAGAAGCTGAAGCCCTGTTCCGTCGATTTGGTCGATCTTGCTGCCATCCAGTATGATCTTCTCCGCACCGTCAAATATGGGGACGATCTTTTGATGCCACTCCAGCACGTTGGATATAACAAGAGAATCCCCAAGATCTAAAACACCAAGGTCTGTTGCAACAGATTCCAGTTTAGCCTCCACGGTTTTTTTTCGCGGGGTCCGCTTGGCAGCTGGCGTACGCTTTCGAGTAGTTCCAGTAGTGGTCTTGTTTACAGTCTTGCGTCCGGTAACCATTGCATCGCTCTCTCTAATCGGTCTCTTCATTACTCAATGACGCCAGCTCATCCGGATCCAGCAGATTGTCTACGTCTAATAGCAGGACCACACGATCCTCTATTGAGACCATTCCAAATAAATATTTGGTATCAATCTTTTTCCCGAGGGATGGAGTCGCTTTGATGTCATCTGTTTGTATATCCAGCACATCGGATACGGCGTCAACCACAATCCCGGTCATGTAGGGCTTACCCTTCAGCTGTATGCTGAGGATTATGGTAACTGTGGTATCTGTGTATTCCGCTTTACCCAGTTTAAAACGTAGACGCATATCAATAATCGGCATAATAGTTCCACGCAGATCCAATACCCCCTTCACATAATCCGGGGTGTCGGGTAAGGGCCGTACATTTTCCCAACCCCTTATCTCCTGAACCTTGAGTATGTCTATGCCGTAATCCTCATCTCCTATAGTAAAGCTTAGATATTGCCCACCCATGCTGGCAACCTCTCCTGTCCTTGTGTTGTCTGTTGGCGAAGATGAGGACATGTTAGAACTCCTCCCACTCATCTTTTTCATCGATATACTGCCGAGATATTACGCCTTTATCGATGTGTTGATGTTGACGCTTCGGGTCGTCTTTAACTGGCTGTTGCGTTGCATCATCTTCAGTAGAAACCGGTTGAGGTTGAAATACAGGCATGGTCACAGGTTCCTGTTTATCTAGCTCCACCTGCTTACGATTAACCTTGAAGAACTGCATCAGACCCTCTAGCTCCTTGGCTCGGTCATGCATAGCACCTGAGGCAATAGACGTCTTTTCGGCCAAGACTGCATTGTGTTGCACCATCTCATCCATGCTGTTAATTGCTCTGTTTACCTGATCTATATCTATGGTTTGCTTGGCGCTTTCCGCATCAATCTCAGAGATAATTTCTCCAACCTTTTTCACACCATCCATGATCTCGTCCAGTGTTTCGCCAGACTCGTTTACCAGAGCGGTCCCAGCCTGTACTTTTTTCAGACTATCCTGAATCAGCTCCTTGATCTCTTTTGCCGCAGTTGCACTGCGCCCAGCAAGATTTCTTACTTCAGTCGCCACTACGGCAAAACCTCGTCCCTGCTCACCCGCACGCGCCGCTTCTACCGATGCATTCAACGCCAACAAATTTGTCTGGAACGCAATTTCATCAATTACACCGATAATCTCAGCTATCTGGTTGCTGGAACCGTTGATCTCACCCATAGCTTGCACTGCACGACTAACCACATCTCCACCGTGCTCGGCCGACTGCCTTGCACTTGCTGCAAGATTATTGGCTTGCTTGGCATTATTTGCATTGTTTTTCACGGTGCCGATAAGTTGGTCCATGCTGGCTGCGGTCTCCTGCAAATTGCTGGACTGTTTCTCAGTACGCGACAATAGATTGTTGTTTCCGGCATAGATCTCACTTGCCGAGCGGGATATAAAATCCGCCACTTGTTGCACTGGGATCACAGTGGCCTCAAGCCGGTTGATTGTTGTATTTACATGGCCCTGCAACAGGGCGTACTCGCCCTTATAGTCACCCACCATGGTATATCTAAGCTCACCCTCTGACAGAGCATGTAGCACTTCTCCAGCATTCTTCACCGGATCAACAGCCGCCTCAAGCACGCCGTTGAGACCATCGATCAATTCCCGCCATCCGCCTCCATATTTACTGAGATCACCGCGGACCTCCAGATCTCCATTACGCGCGGCCTCCATCATCAAATGTGACTCTTCCAGCAGATTGTTGATTGTGTTGATGCTGCGGTTAAAACTTTCCTTCACATCATTGAAGTCACCCTGGTACTCCTTCTCGACCAAAGGCGGTATGTCACCACGACTAATGCGGTCGAGGTAGTTTGCATTGACTTTGAATGGCTGAACAAATGCCTTAATCATTGCATCGACGCCATCGATAAACTCAGCCCAACTACCTTCTAATCCATCATTGTGGCATTGGATATCTAACTGACCACTCCTGGCATCATCAGCCAATTTGGTTATCTGCATCTGTAGCTTGTTCATCACCGCAATCGTGTCTCGGCATGAATCTGCTAAGGCACCCAGCTCATCCTGCGAATCTATCCCTTGCAACTCTTCATCTGCCGCTATATCACCTGCGGCAATTCTCCTGCTTGCATCAACAACCCGTGACAATGGCCTGGTTATGCTTGACCCAATAAAATAACAGAACCAAATCACCACCGGCAAAACAATCGCGAGCATGCTCCATTCGGCTCTGATCATAGAGTCGATGTTTTGTGCAGATGCATCCAGCTGCTGAAGGGCAACCACTGTATAGATAACCACTGTCACAAGGGCGGCACCAAACATCAGCGTGATAGCTAGCAACTTATTTTTTACGGTTAGATTTGTAAGTAACCCTTTCATATGACGATAACCTTCCGCTGTATTTTTCCGTTAACCAACATTAAAGGATCTCCATCTCAGCAACTTCCTTTCTCTGCTGCTCTGGTGGCTGGAGCATGTCTACCTGCAATAAGGTAACCAGCTTTTCTCCTACTGTGGTGATACCGCTGATAAACCTGGCGTCCATCTTGCAGCCAAAATCCGGTGCCCCTTTTATCTCCTCCTGGTTTGTCAACAACACGTCTGACACCTCATCCACTACGACACCTATATTGCGTTCCCCGGTGTTGCCCATCGCCTTCAGTATTATTACTACAGTCTCCTCTTCGTATTTACGAAACTCCATACCGATGCGTAATCTAAGATCATACACAGGCACAATTAGCCCACGTAGATTTAGCACTCCCATCACATATTCAGCCGCATTGGGAATGCGTGTCACATCCTCCCAGGCCCTGATCGCCTGGACCTTGAGGATATCTACACCGAAACACTCAACACCAATGCAAAAGGTCAGGTACTCAAGGTTATCAACCCTGTCCTCTTCAGTGCGGCCTGTATTGGATTCATGCACTTCAACCATGATCCACAGCTCCGCCTTCAAAATCTTTCATCAATGATTCTTCGCTATCGATGTTCTCTACACGTCCCTGGGCCAAACGGAATAGCCCAAGCACATCGAGGATCAATGCAACCGAACCATCCCCCAGGATAGTGGCCCCGGAAATGCCGTCTACCTGCTGATAGTTATCCTCCAGAGACTTGACCACAACCTGTTGTTGGCCAACAAGATCATCCACTAACAGTCCGTAGCGCCGCCCATCCCCTTCAACCACCACCAGCAAACCGTCACAAAGATCAGTGGCCTTTGCATCCTTGATACCGAATATCTCGTGCAGTCTAATTATTGAAATGTATTCATCACGCAACTTCACGGTCTCACCACGCCCGGCCACCATATTTATCATGTTGGGTCGTACCTGGAGTGATTCAATTATCGAGACGAGAGGCATGATGTAGGTGTCACTGCCAGCACTGATTATCTGTCCCTCCAGTATGGCCAAGGTCAACGGCAGCCTTATGGTAAAACTTGTACCAACACCCTCTTCCGAATCTATCTCAATACCACCACCCAGATCATGGATGTTGCTTCGCACTACATCCATACCGACTCCGCGTCCGGACAGATCACTCACCCCTTCGGCGGTGGAAAATCCAGGCTTGAAGATAAGCTCATATATCTGCTTATCGCTCAGCTCATCGTCTTCTTCTATGATTCCCTGTTCGACTGCCTTTTCAAAAATCCTCTCTTTCGGCAAACCGAAACCATCATCCTTGATTTCAATCATGATGTTCCCGCCCTGGTGATAGGCATTGAGTTGGATGGTTCCAGTCTCCGGTTTGTTGGCTGCCAGACGTTGCTCTGGTAATTCTATACCGTGATCCAGACTGTTTCTTACCAGATGGACCAGTGGGTCTCCGATCTTCTCAATTACGGTTTTGTCCACCTCGGTAGCTTCACCGGACATCTGTAATTCAATCTTCTTACCCAGTCTTGCGCTTATGTCATGTACCATCCTGGGGAAGCGGTTGAAGGTAAAACTGATCGGCAACATCCGAATCAGCATCACGCTTTCCTGCAACTCACGAGTTTGGCGCTCCAACTGTTCAAGACCATCCCTGAGACGATCCAATCGGTCCAGGGTAAAGCCCTCGCCCATCATACTGAGCATGGACTGGGTGATTACCAGCTCACCAACCATGTTGATCAGGGAGTCTACTTTTTCGATATCGACCCGAATTGAACTTGAGCCAGCGGCAGGCTCCACGGAACGACGATCATTTGTTCTCCGATCCAACGGGGTGCGTCTATCAGACTTGCGCCGAGGATCTTCTCGACGTTCAACCTGCGGTTCTTCAACCTCTGTTTTCACTTCTACCTGGACGCTCTTCTCATCCACACTCTGCGTCTTTGCAAAGACTGGCAGAATAATCAGTTCACAGTCATCCTCAACCCAGCAAAAGACCTCATCTATCACCGCGCGCGGCACATCACCCTTCAGGTGTAGATCCCATGACAGATAGCAGCTCTCCGGTTCCAGTCCAGAGAATTTTGGAAGTGCAGATATATCGGCATCCACCTGCAACTCACCCAATCCAGTCAGTTCCCGAATGATGCGCAATGGATCATTGCCGGCTCGGGTCAGGTGCGGAAGTGGGCGAAATATTATGCGCCATCCAACGGTGACTGGATCTGGCGATATTGACTCTGTTGGCTGTGGTTGAATAACCGGTGCTTGTTGCTGCTTAACTTCGATCTTTTCCTCGGCCTTATCCTCGATAAGAATATCCTGCAACTCATCACGTTTTTCTTTGATCAGTATCTCATCTACCCCATGCCCATCCTTGGCTGCGATCAGCATGTTACGGATAATATCCACTGATCCCAGCAATGCGCTCACGGCCTCCTGGGTTAAGCAACGTCTACCTTCGCGCATTTCATCCAGTATGGTCTCAACCACGTGGGTAAAGTCAGCGATATTGGTAAAACCAAATGTCCCACTACCACCTTTGATTGAGTGCGCAGCCCTAAATATGGCGTTTATCTCTTCTTGGTCTACAACTCCATTGTCCATATTGAGCAGGCCAGATTCCATGGTGTCCAGTCCCTCGAAACTCTCTTCGAAGAACACCTGATGGAATTGCGCCATATCAATAGCCATTCACTCTCCCTCTCAGATAAACCACCCCGCCGCAAGCGGACGGGGGTATTAACATCATCACGTCATCCCGGCGAAGGCCGGGATCCATATCCACCAATGGTGGTCACTTCTCTGGATT
>SWBX01000575.1_pt1 | contig 46402 bp, 37 predicted proteins | sample 4693051 | NCBI WGS metagenome assembly SWBX01 (sample SAMN10267272, study PRJNA491770) | bioreactor metagenome | isolation source: DHS bioreactor inoculated with marine | place: Japan: Omine Ridge, Nankai Trough | reverse complement strand
TGTAGCCTGAACGATGCCCAAGGTTATGTTCGAACCCCCAATCCTGGTGATAAACATCTCTGTCATTATAGCGATCGGGCCTTACTTTGACATTGACGTGGATGTACTTCCCCGGGCGTTGCTGGGTACGGGTCCAGTGTGTCTTGCCGTTATATCTGTATTTTACCCGATATCCAACCACTTCTTGTCGATTGGTGTAGCGATTTTCCATCCGACATCTACGCTCAACGGTCTCATAACCAGGGCCGGCATTGCTTCTACCAATATCGTTTCCAATGGCACCACCAAGCAAAGTCCCTGCAACCGTCAATGCGTCACGGCCGTGACCTCGGCCAAACTGGTTTCCTATCACGCCACCGATAATCGCACCAGTAATCATAGGTACGGCGGAGTTTCCACCTCCACGGTGGTAGACCGGTTCGTCCCAGCACCTACGTCTTGGATGGTTAACCCTGACCGTCTCATATATGGGTTTCACCTTAAGCACGCGAGCGGTATCACTGTAGTTACCCCTTCCCCCGGCTATGGATGCCTGCGAGGCCAGCATCAAACCAAAACCAACTGCAGCTATCAGACTTGTTTTGTTCATTCTCATTCTCCCGTTTAAATTAACCCTGATTTCTAACCTTGGTGGAAAGATTAGTCCCGGTTGCCTGAATGCTTGCTGAACAGAAACATGAATAATTAGGGCATATGCCACAACTACCACGCCATATGACGTATCTTACTGTTATTTAGATCTTTATTTGCACTTGTCTTATTGCACTTACCACCCACTTTTGTATTATCGCTCATTCGCCATAATCTATAATGACAAAATATTCGGCGTCGTATTACTGTTATTGATGGGCACAGCTACCGCCCCAGGATGGATTGCACCATGAATATTGAAGAACTGTTTACCCGTGGCGGACCAGTGGTCTGGATCCTCGCCGTCTATTCACTGATAGGATTAGCGATTTTCCTGGATCGATATATTCTTTTTATTCGACTACACCAACTACCAAGAGATTTTAAGACTGGTCTTAACCGACTACTGGATCGGCCAAATGCCAAAGCACTGGTTCAAGATATACGAGGCCCGGAAGCCAGGATCATCCAGACCGTTATTGATGCAGACCGACAAGGAGTGAAGGATCTACACGGGGTTGGTAGTCGCATCCGCTCGACTGAGATGCAGCGCATGGAAACCGGCCTGCCAACCCTGGGACTATTGGGTAACACCGCCCCACTGCTCGGCCTGCTCGGTACCATCACCGGTATGATCAAGGCCTTCATGGTGATCGAACAGGCTGGCGGCAAAGTAGATGCTCAGGCCTTGGCCGGAGGCATCTGGGAGGCCATGATAACTACCGGGGTCGGGCTTGCGGTCGCCATTCCACTGTTAATCCTGCTGCATTTTCTGGAGGGCGGGGTGGAGCGCCGGGTTCAGTCCATGAATTCCTGTCTATCCCTGTTACTCGAGCGTAGGACCGGCACCCAAGCCCCAACCGAACAGGTTGAAACAACCCATCACTGGAAGGCGATAACAGATGGGGTCTGAGCGTCGTCGCCGTTCAAGCGTTGTTCTTAACCTGACGCCACTGATAGATATCGTATTTCTATTGCTGGTGTTCTTCATGCTGACTGCACACTTTATTGAAGATCAAGCCATAGACATCACCCTACCAAAAGCAGAAAGCTCTCACGCCATTGAGAAGGATGAATATATTGAAGTAGTGCTGACACCGGATGGCGAGTTGATGGTAGCTGGAGAAACAGTGGCAGAGGCTGATCTGGAAGCGACCCTGCGCGGTGCGTTGCATGCACCCGGCAAACGCTTTGTACGATTACGGGGAGATCAGGAGTCACACTTCGGCAAGGCGGTTCTGGTTATGGATGCAGCACGGAAGGCTGGCGCCGAGTCTCTGGACATACTGACCGAGCGCCCATGAACCGATCTGACCTGGGCTGGCGAACCATCGCCATAACCATCTCAATCATTGTCCACGGGATTGTTGCCTATGTGCTGATCGACAACGCCATCAGCGCGGATGTAAAGATATCTGATGAACCGCTGGTTACCCAGATTCGTCTGGATTTTATTCCTCCAACACCAGAACCAGAAAAAGATCCTGAGCCAGAACCAGAGCCAGAGAAAAAGTCCGAGCCGGAGCCTGAGCCGGAGCCAACACCTGTACCCAGGCCTATACCTAAGCCCAAGCCAAAACCCAAGCCGGTAAAAAAGATTAAAAAACACAGACAAGAGCAGATGCAGCAGAAGGAGAAAATTGCTGGTAGTCTAAAAAAACGCGATGCATATCTGTCTGATTTGATAAGGCGAATAGAAAGAAAGAAATTCTACCCAAGGGTTGCCAGAAGACGAAACCTGCAAGGAAATATTCGGGTAAAACTTTCTGTGCGCTGTAATGGCTCCATCACTAACCTGAGAGTCAACGGCGGTCATAAACTTCTGGAGTCTGCGGCAGCCAAGGCAGTACGCAATGCAGCACCATTTCCCAGACCACCCAGCGGAATTGGATGCCCACTAGCGATAAATTATTCTATGCGGTTTAAGATGCAGCGGTAGGGGCGAAAGAATAACAATCCAGGTTCATAATCTAACTTAAACTATCGGCAACTGCACCACCGCTTCCAACCCCACCCCATCCTTACCACTGCGTAGAATAAGCTCGCCGCCATGGGCGCGGACTATGTTGCGGGCGATGCTTAATCCAAGCCCGGTTCCGCCGGTATCACGGCTGCGGGAGGATTCACCTCTAACGAACGGTTTGAAAATTCTCTCGCGCTCTTCTTCTGGTATACCTGGGCCTTTGTCGGCAATGATGATACTAAGCTGTTCCTTGGTCTGTTCCAGTCTGATCTCGGCCTGTTCACCGTAGCGCACGGCATTCTCTATCAGATTGGTAAGACAACGTTTGAGTAGCAGTGGGCGCGCCCGATAGGGTTTGAGCTCTGCCGGTTGCAGTTCCACCTTGTAGCCAAGATCATGCATATCCTGTTGCATGGCTTCGAGCAGGGCCATGATATCAACCGGTACCGCGGTTTCGCTGCTCTCGGTGCCGCGCATGAAGTCGAGGGTTGCATTTACCATCTGCTCCATATCATCCAGGTCATGGTTAAACTTCTCTTGGACATTGTCTTGAGAGAGCATCTCGGTGCGCAGACGCAGTCGGGTGATTGGCGTTTTTAGATCATGGGATACGGCTGCCAGGATTTCATCCCGATCGTCTATGTAGCGCCTGAGTCTACCTTGCATGGTATTAAACGCCCGCGCTGCCCTTGTTACCTCTGCCGGTCCTGACTCGTCCAGAGGTGGGCTTTGAATATCCCGTCCCAAGTCATCCGCCGCATTTGCCAGCAGACCCAGCGGCCGGGTGACGTAGCGCACTGCAATGAATGAGAGCAGCACGACGGATGAAACCAGTATCGCAAGATAGGCCAGTAGTTTTTCGTGTCTTGATTGAATATCCGGTGGAACCGGGCGATGGAAGATCAACCATTCACCACTCAGGAGTTGGACCTGAGCCTCGAAACCTACATACCTTGCTCTGAAAAATCTTGGCGGTCTGTCATCGCGCGGCGGCCTATCCATTAGACGTTGATATCTTCCTGGCTTACGGTATTCCCTACCCTCATGCAACGGTATGATCGAGACGATGATCTTATCATTGTCAGAAAGACTTCTGCGTAACTTAGTCGTCAACCAGGATGGTGAAACCGCGTTCGCTGCCCGCGGCCTGGGTTTATCACTTATGGATACATGAAACTCCGTTGAATCGAATGCCTGGATGATCCTTTCCCTATCCTCCGGCCTGCTTTCATTGATCAATCTCACCACAGTGGTAACGCGGTCGATCAGGTGTCTGCCAAGATTGTATTGCAGTAGGTCGGCACGATCCCTTAACAGAATCACAGAGCCGATGATCTGCGCCATGATCAGCCCCAGAACCAGTACCAGTATCAGGCGCCAAAACAGTGAGCGTGGTAGAAGAGTCATTCCCCAGCCTCCACCTTGGTGACCTTGACCGATAGGATGTAGCCCTCACCCCTGACCGTTTTGATGATCTGTGGTGTCTTGGGATCGTCACCCAGGCGCTTGCGCAATCTGCTGATGAGAACATCGATACTGCGGTCAAATGGATCTGACTCTCGTCCCTGGGTGAAGTCCAACAGCTGATCACGATTCAGGATTCGATTTGGATGGGCCAACAACACCTGCAACAGGCGATACTCCGCACCACTCAAAGGTACAACTACTCCGTCTTCTCCGGTCAGATGACGGGTGACAGGATCAAGCTTCCATCCGGAAAAACAGATCGGCAGATATTCGACATCCTCTACATCGTTCCATGACATGGTAGATGCGCGACGCAGAACCACCTTTATCCGAGCCAGTAGTTCGCGCGGATTGAACGGCTTGGGCAGATAATCATCCGCCCCCATCTCCAGCCCAAGGATGCGATCCATATCATCGCCCCTGGCGGTCAGCATGATGACCGGCACCTTGGAGTTGACGCGCAGGTTACGACACAACTCCAGACCATCATCGCCCGGCAACATAAGATCCAGAACGATCAGATCGACATGGCCGCTGTCCAGAGCTCGCCACATGCCTTTGCCTTCGCCCACGGCGGAGGTCCGATAACCATTGCGGGTCAGGTACTCCTGCAATAGCTCCCTGATCTCAGGGTCGTCATCAACTACGAGTATGTGTTGCTGTCTGTCCATGGGGCTATGTTATACCGATGAACCAGAATATTCAGGCCCATTTTTGTAACTCAATGTAACAATCACCCCACTGTTACATTTGTTTACAAAAAGACCCGCCACAGACATCCAGCAGTTACATTCAAATGTTCTCATATATCCACGCTAGGCAGTTAGCCTGGCATATTAACTTTATGAGGAGCACGACATGAAAGGTTCAAAAAAAGCTTTGATAAGTACAGTTGCAGTTATTGGTCTAAGCGTTGCATCCATCTCAATGGTGTCGGCCTATGGCGGAAACAGCGGGTACGGTTGTTGCGATAGAGGCGGTTATGGTGACAGGCAGCAGAAGCAGGGCCAAATGATGCAGAAAGGTAAATCAGGCAGGGGCATGGGTGGCAACATGGGACAGCGTATTGAAGAAAAACTTGACCGCATAAAGTACAAGTTGCGCATCACCGAAAAACAGGAACCAGCCTGGAATGAGTTTACCGATACAGTGGCTAATAAGGCTGCAACCATGCGTGACCGTATGCAACAACGCGGCACTCAACAGCCAGTATCGGAAAGGGTAAAACGCATGCGTGATGGGGCTGAGCAGATGACCAAGATGGCAGATGCTATAGATAAGATGTATAAAACACTCACGCCTGAACAGCAGAAGATCGCTGATCAGATAAATCCAAGAGGGATGCGTGGGTTCTGATTAACACATGATACAAAAAGGCCCCACACATCGCGGGGCCTTTTTATCTACGCAATATTGACTACCAGTATCAAAGATTATCGATCAGGTGTTCAAGTACACTGGCATCTGATTCGGATATATCGATGATATGAAACCCTACCCAGTAACCACTCTCACCCACAGCCGTATCACTCCACAGGCTCTCTGCCCCACAATCTAGAGTGTCTCTGTCCATTATTGTCTTGGAGAAAAAAAAGCGAAACTGAAACACCATGTTTGGTTGAATTGCATGTTCTCTTGCCACCAACATAAACCCGCTAGCGCTAATATTTGCAAGATGTCCGACAGTTTGACCTCTGGTTATATCCAAAACCTCAATCAAACCATCGGTTGATTTCCGTATACTTACTCTTTTCTCATCCATAACTATTGCCTTGATGTCATTGCTTTTAACGGACCAGTTGCGCGTTCCAACATTTCTTTTATTGATTGCATTGCGTTATCGAGAAATGAGTGCACAGACGTGTCAATAATTAGAGCGGTTCCTTCCGACAACTCTGATACCAATGTCTTAAGCGGCCTCACCGCCACCTGGACACCATTACGATCTACGAACATATATCTCTTAGTCAAAGGACTAAACCAGGAGAGCTTTGCCCTTATCGGATCGCCCGTCGTATAGTCGAGAATCTCAAACCAAGTACCAAACTCTGTATTGCGTAAACGCAAAGCTAAATGCTCTTCTTCATGGGAAAGGTTGGGCTCAACCTCTTCTACTACAACAGGTGTTTCATCCACATGCGGAACCAGGTTATCAAGCTCATCTCCCTCAACACTCTCAGACACTGGTTCTTCAAGTTTGGTCTCTTGTTCCGGTATAACAACTTCTAGCTGAATGCCCCCTTCCTGTACCTGGATCACTTCTGATTGATAGGATAAAAGCAAATCGAACAATGCTTGAGCCTCTGGCTCGTAATAATCGCTGACCGAGGCCAAACCCTTCTCTATTTGGCGCTTGAGTGCGGGGTATATATCGCACAGCTTCTGTTGTTTAGCCTTATCTTTAGGCGCGTCCAGTGACCATAATAAAGTATCAATGATCATGAGTGTCTTCTTCCAGGCCTTGGTCTCCTCTGCATTGGGATTACGCACCAACATTAAAGTCATTCTGTACATCCAAATCTGAAACAGAAAACGTTTCATAAGCGAAGGCAACTCACGTGTGCCGATACGCTTTATGATCACATTCTTTGCTTGCCTACGTGCTGCCTCAAGTCTGTCACGACCGCGCTCAGCCTCGCGCGACCTCTCTTCGGTCGATATCGCCTTCTGCTCCAGCATGTTGATATCTTTCTTGAAATCTTCCAGTATCTCATCGAACAGAAGCATATCTTCCTGGAATTCATGAATAATTCTTTCAACCTGCCTCTCCATCGGATAGAAAGCGCCATGTGCAAGTTGTTTTTCATCCACCCAATTACGACCGGCATCAAGCATGAGGTCCAGAAGTTTACGGGCAACGTGCTGATCATTTATGAGAAATTCTTGGTCAATAACCGCAACCTTCAAAAAAGGAGTATGTAGATGGCTGATGAGTGCCTTAACAACATTAGGCAGTTCTTTATCATTTAGTACATACTCAAACAACATGCCCACAAGTTCAATCGTATCCAGATCTGCAGATGGAATCTTGCGGCGATCTACTCCATCAAATAGTTTATTTTGTTCTTCAAAAGGTATTTTTCGTATTTGTTCAAGAACTGCAGGATTTATCAGGTAACTCTGATCCGCATGCCCTCCGGGTGGCGACACCTGGGTGTAACTTTTACTCACAGTGTTTTGAATGTCGTCTATTACTGCAAGCAAGGCCGGTTTGGTAGTCATAACTACCGGTGGCGCATTTGGATTTAGTTCCGGGTGTAGTTCATACAGTGGATCATGTTTGCGACGCATTGCGAGAAGGCTGCATATGGAGCCAAAAATCTCTTCGCCCACGGATATGCCTTGCCCACCACCTTCACCTGCAGTCCCAGCATCCTGTCCTGATTGACTTGCATCACCAGATTGGTATTGCTCAAGACCTGCCGGGACAAACGCAGCTAAATCCTGTTCCTGAACTAGTTCCTCATGATGTTTCTTAACTCTTTTACTGCTTGGGTTCTTAGGTGCAACCATTTTCAAATTAGGAAAGATGCCCGCATTAATCAAATGTTCATTGAATCCCTCATAAACACTCCCCATTTCCTTCATTACATATTTTTCAAATAGAAAAAAGAGCACCAGGTTGATGTCCATGGCAAGCTCGAATGACTCAATTGCTTTGCTAAATGAATATATAGAGTGCAATGGACCAGCGGGTATATCAAAATCATTGGCTTTCACACCGCCACGAATAAGTGACAATCTTTGACCTAGTGCGTAGAGATGTTGATAACAATTGCTTTTGGTTTTATCTACGATGTTCTGGATTGCAACATACTCTTCAATTGCATCATTTGAAACCAGCGCAAGTTCACCCTTATCAGAATATTCACGAGGTACGTTATCGAAAACATCAGCGATGTGACGACCTGCGGTGAAATCACTAAAACCCTTGGAGATTAGCTCGCGGAACATGAACTCCAGGTCTGATCTTCCACCGGTTACAATGGTAGCGGCATCAATGTATCGCCGCTGGAATTCATTGTTTTCTGCCTTATCTGCAAAATCCCATAGGGCGTCATTCACATTGCTGTACATGTCGCCCAACTGAGCGGTAAAGAAGACAAGAGACAGGTCCCTGCACTCAAGCAAGACTCTCCTGTGATTTTCGTCCAGGATTACAGGAACTTTTGTTGTAGTTCTATCCATGTAACAGTTCCTTTTGTAGCAATTAGTAAGCAGGTAAATCAGTGGTAAGATACTAATCTATAAGATATATATCATCCAGCAAACCTGGTCGCCAAGCCCAGATTACCCCATGTAAGGGAAGCAATCAGCCGCCAATCGCAAGACCAAGTTTATACGACAATTATCATCAAGCGCTATGACTTTTAATAAATTTCCGTGCAAAAAGTATAGACAATTTACCAACGCACAGGCGCAATAATTTCTTTAAAAATAGCTGCTACTTCAGCATTTGCCAGGGTTTGACAGTTTAAAAAGCTTAATCCACAGTTCCAGATATGGTACTGATTATCGGTTAAATCATTAAGGGAGCTGGAATCAATCATATTGATGCAAGAGGGAGTGAAAAGGTAAACATGCCATGTCAACACAGACCAAACAGCTGATTTATGCGTATGCGCTCACAAACACGTGATTATGATGCCCTGAACCTGGCACACTTTAAAAAGGATTATTCTGTTGGGATATCAGCCAGACCAGTTAAGGCGAAGCAAGTACCGGATGGCTTTGCCGATAAGCAGGATAATCAGCAAAGAAATCGACGATGCCGATCAGTGTTTGAAACATTACCGCATTGCAACTGTAGGAGTTGATGACCTTTAGTTTTCTTTGAGTGAGTCGTCGTACTGAATCTCGAAATGTAGTTTGTGCTTGGCCTCTTCATTGGCTAATGCGAGCAGAGACTGTCTTATCGAGTCATCCGCAGTCATTGCTGCCATGTCGGTGTAAAGCTGAAATGCTCTTTTTTCCATCTTCATCGCCACAACCAGAGCATCCTCATATCCCATGTTATCAGTTGGTTCAACATCTACCAGATAGTCGGCCACCTTTAAGTCAGGAACTGTTTTTATGTTGACCAATGACCCAACCCCACGCTCTTTTATGGCGATCAGCTTATTCTTGTGTCTCAGCTCCTCCTGAACAAATCCTTCCAGGAGCTCTCGCATGGACTCATTCTTTACGCTGGATGAGAGCTTGGCATAGAAGTCGGCTGCAACCTGTTCCTGGTTTATAGCAAAATCCAATACCTCGTCTAATGATTTCCACTGTTTCATAAACTTAATCACCTCTCACTACAATAGCATTCAAGATATCACCCTGCGGAGTCAGACTTATTCCTGGGACTCTCACTCGAACAGGACGTTGCGGTAAGTTAAATATATAAGCGGATCAGTTGGAAAGCAAATATGGGCTATCTCAAAAACCACATCTAAGGCTTACTTAAAAAGATGGGCAGATACCGTGAATATTAGTCGATACCATATTGTAAATATTTTTCTTAACTTGAGTTACACAAACTCTTTTGGATATTTATTGAAATAGGGCTTCATCATCATATCGTCCTTAAGCACATGATCCAGCAGCCAATTTCTGAGTAAGGTTGTCAAATCTGGAATAATGCCCCTCATATCCTTATTTTCCTGCACTGCGATAACCTTGTCTTTAATTTCACTCAACTGTGAAATCAACAACCCGTGTTCCTTTTTCTGATCGAAATATTTCGGGTAGTTTATTTTCAGCATCAATGTCTCTTCCCGTTCAAAATGATCTTTGGAGTAATACTCAAGCTGATCAATTGTAGTTAAAACAATGTCACTATGTTCATCTGAACTCAATGCAAATTCAATGGTATTGATCAAACAGAATAGGTAACGGTGATCCCGGTCTATCCGATCATTCCCGGCACTCATCTTGTCATGCCAAATTATCGGCATATTTTACTCTCTATTAAACCTGTGTATTTCCAGCACAGAATGAAAAAACGGACTTAAACGTATCAACCTCAGGTTTCCTTCATATAATAGCGAGGTTTGTTAAAAATACTACGCTTGTTCGATCATCTGTCCGATACAATGCATAATTCTGATACTGTCTTCTATGGACTTTCTGACTACAAAATTACTCAGCTTCTCATAGACATTTTTGTGTATCTCGTATCTATCTCTGGACGTTGTTATCCGTTCCTGCCCAAAGTGTTTCCCTAACGGGCCATAGCCTCCGAATCCTCGTAGTTTCGGCCTTTTACCAAAGATGGATCCTGATTGCATATACTCATGATCCATCCAAAACAGGTGCCAACCACTTTCCTTTAATTCGCCATTAATTTTAACTTCAAATTGTGTTTTCTTATTTCTAATATAATCAATGGTTTTGCCCGCAGCGTCATTGTAGATCGACTCAATACACTGCTGGTCTCTAGGATATTCCTCACTACAACAAATCTGATTAAACCCCTCCTGGCTCAGAGTGTAGTTACTTATGTAGAGTTTGATTCTGGAATTTAATCTATCCTCAAAACTATCTCTGGTCCTAAGGCTATGAAAAACAGGGGCTACGTGTGGAGGTGAACTCACATCCTGAACCAGATGGAGGATTTTACCAATCAACTCATATGCATTTACTGATATTCCTTCATCTATCTCCCTGCCTAACTCACCAATATAGTCCCGCAGGCAATGCTCAGATGAAGGGTACAGGGTGTACAGTGGCAAAACCCCAAACAGCTTTATTTTCCTTGGTTTGAGTCTGTTTCCATAATTATAAAAGTGCAAATTACGGGCCCGGGATTGCATGATTCTATTTCCTGCAGACTTTGCACCTTCTTGTATTTTCTTTATGTTCTCTTTGTAATTCTCTGCCAACTCTGTTGTAGAAAACATCCAGTAGAGATTGACAGCATAATCGGTTATTTCCACATGATCTTCAATTCGCATACCTTAATCCTTAAACCCTTATCCAGCTCCATGGTTTATCCATGTATTGCATCTATTGTTATCCAGCATGTTCTTGCTTTGCGTATCCTAACAGCATATCTATGCTATCTCTAACCATGTATATCCACATAGTTTACTGCTAGATGATTTAGCTCAAACAGCAGCATCAATTACTAAGGGACTTCTGATTAGATACAACCGTATAAAACCAGCTAGGGAATTTAGTTCACATTTATATCAGGCAGATACAGCTACAACCAATTAAATATCCTGAAAATAGCAATTAGGGATGAGCAGATAGTAGATACTATTAGGCAATATACGGCATATAATGTAGAATCTCGCTCCTTCTTGTTTCCGCCCATCCCGATCATCATCTTTAACGACAGGCAGCTCAATGTCCACCGAAACCAACACTACGTTTGCCCAGTTGGGGCTATCCGACCAAGTTCTAAAAGCAGTAGAAGAGATCGGTTATGAAACCCCATCTCCCATCCAGTTACAGAGCATACCCCCTTTGCTGGAAGGGCGTGACCTTCTGGGACAAGCCCAGACCGGCACCGGCAAGACTGCTGCCTTTGCCCTACCCCTGTTGAGCCGCCTCGACCTATCGATCACCAAACCTCAGGTTTTGGTTCTTACCCCTACTCGAGAACTTGCCATCCAGGTAGCTGAGGCCATGCAGACCTACTCCAGGCATATCCGCGGTTTTCGCATACTGCCTGTTTATGGCGGTCAGCCTATGGGTATCCAACTGCGCCAGTTGAGCAGGGGGGTACATGTAGTGGTCGGCACGCCTGGAAGGGTTATGGACCATATCCGGCGTAAAACCCTGGTTCTCGACAACCTCTCCGGCCTAGTCCTGGACGAGGCGGATGAGATGCTGAATATGGGGTTCATAGAAGATATCGAATGGATTCTGGAGCACACCCCAAAAGAAAAACAGACTGCCCTGTTCTCGGCAACCATGCCGACTCAAATCAAGCGCGTTGCCAAGCGTTACCTGAATGACCCGACTGAGATCCAGATTAAGACCAAGACCAGCACGGTTGACACCATAACCCAGCGTTACTGGCAGGTAACCGGCCTGCACAAACTGGATGCCTTGACCAGAATGCTGGAAGTCGAAGAGTTTGATGCCATACTTATCTTCGTGCGTACCAAGACTGCCACTGCCGAGCTGTCGGAAAAACTTCAGGCTCGAGGCCACTCCAGCGCACCCCTGAATGGAGACATGAACCAGTCGGCACGCGAATCTACAGTTGAGCGTCTCAAATCCGGCAAGCTAGATATAATCGTTGCCACTGATGTTGCTGCGCGTGGCTTGGATGTGCAACGCATAACCCATGTCATTAATTATGACATCCCCAATGACACCGAGGCCTACGTACACCGCATTGGCCGAACTGGCCGTGCGGGACGCAAAGGCGATGCTATTCTATTTGTCTCTCCCCGTGAAAAAAGAATGCTTTACGCCATTGAGAAGGCCACCAGACAACAAATAACACAGATGCAACTGCCAAGCCACAAGGAGGTCACGGGGCGTCGTGTGGAGCGTTTTCAGCAGACCATAACAGATGCCATACATTCTCAGGATCTCAACTTCTTTGAGGAACTGATCGCAGACTATCAAGAGAAGCACAATATTGAGACCAACCAGATAGCCGCTGCCCTGGCTTATCTCAATCAACAAGATCGCCCACTACAGGTCACGGAACGAGCCAAGTCGGCCAAGGAAACCAGAGAGCAGCCTCAACGCGCATCCAAGCAGCGCCAGGAAAGACCTCACCAGGATAGGACAAGGACTCACCAAGATAGACCTAAACAACAGAGACCGTTTAGTGAAGATCGGCCGAAACGCGAAAAACGACCGCAAACCGATTCAAAACCGGAAGATGGCATGGTTCGCTATCGCATTGAAGTCGGCAAGGTCCACGAGGTAGAACCGAAAAACATCGTCGGAGCTATCGCCAATGAAGCAGGTCTGGACAGCCAATACATCGGTCGCATTAGCTGCCACGAAAACTACAGCACCGTGGATATGCCTGACGGCATGCCAAAAGATGTGTTTAAACATCTGAAACGCGTATGGGTTTGCGGACGTCAGCTAAATATCACCATCGATGGCGCAGCGTCTGAAACGAGCACGCCGAAAAAGACCAAACTGCACCTTAAGGAACCAGATCAGACTAAGAGCAAAAAGATCGGGAAACGCAAACCAAAGACCAGAAAAACTCCCAAGCCATCTGAATAACTACTCCAGGGTCTGGCCCATGTGGTCAGACCAGATGCCGTTGCCGCTAGCCAAGCATATATAGTGTGAATTCAAGTCGCTGATATCGGTGGCAGGTGTACAAAACTGCCACCAATAATTGGCTCTCTCTTCTCTCTTCTCGAAGCTGACAGGTTGCCGGAACAGCGCCCCATCGAAAACAAAACTATGAAACTCGCCATGTTCACCACATGGGTCACGGCCCAGGGCAATAATCTCATCGAATAGCTTCGGCATTTTACCAAGGAATTTCCATCCTAAACCTATCCTGATTTACGCAAAATCAGGAACACATTTCCTATTTAATCAGCTTTTTTTAAAAAATGAGATAATAAACATAGAAAAACCATGTTCAGTTGACATACTAGAGATATAGGGAAAAGGAAAATTCTATTGCTATGAACATTGACACTATAAATTCACAACATGGTTCGGTATCTCCCATCTTTGCCCCAGCTAAGGGCAGGGACTCTGCTTCGGCCGAAAAGTCGGAACAAAACCCACTGGAAACCACTCCCAGCGACAGTGAAATCGCTAAGATAAGACAGCTGAAGTCACGCGACCGTGAAGTGCGCTCCCACGAAGCTGCACACGTAGCTGCCGGTGGATCCGTTGTTCATAGTGGAGCAAAACTAAGTTACGTACGTGGACCGGACGGGGTGTTGTATGCAACCGGTGGTGAGGTGTCGATTGATACATCCCCTGGCAGCACACCCGAGGCCACGCTGGCAAAGGCGGAGACTATTCGACGTGCGGCACTGGCACCAGCGCAACCTTCTCGTCAGGATAGGGCTGTGGCCGCAGACGCCGCACGCATGGCCATGCAGGCACGGCAAGAGATATTTGCCCAACGGCAAGCACAAGCAGACCAAGAGTTTAAGCCATCGCCATCCAGGGCCATTGGCAACTACCAAAGTACAGGGAAATTGGAAACACCCAGCGTTCCGAATATTGATGAGCTGATCTAATCAATCAACTATTGCAAGCTAGTACTCCAACAAGCCATCTCATAGCTACAGGTTACGAATTTCACCCACCGAATAGAAATAACACCTGATCAAACTATTTGTCATTTGGCTCTGGACCTCACCAGACCATCCCTAGTAGCATAGCTGTAAATCTAATCTTGGGAACCATGGGATATGACAGACATCGCACTCAACCTTGCTGTTGGATCACAACTGGAACTTGAGTTCCTGTCTGATGATAACCTGAAGAACCTCCATTCTGAGCTGATTGGTTATGCTCAGGACCAAAGCATAATCCTGACCCATCCAAAGAAAGACAACATTCCGGTACAGGTAAACCTAGGTGACAGGTTTATAGTCAGCCTGAAACAAGGGGATGCTAATGCAACCTTCGAAACAGAGGTGGTTGCTGTTCTAAACAGCCCATATCCACATGTACATGCAACCTACCCTGAGAACATTCGATCTGGTTCACTTCGAAAAAGTAATCGCATACCAGCGCACCCCGCAAATGTCCGCCTGTCGATGGAAAATAATAATGAGGTAACTCCCATCTCGATCTTCGACATCAGTTGCGCCGGAGCTTGTCTGGTGGCAGATAGACGGCTTGGGATGATGGACGATCAATTTCAGATCGAGATTCAGGCCGGAACCGGTCAAGCTCACACCAGTGTTGGCTGCATGATCAGATATATACGTGAGGTAATAGAAGACAGTCACTCCAGATTTCACCACGGGGTGGTCTTTATTGGTATGGATGCTGAGGCTCAACTCTTTCTGTGGAAATTTGTACAGGAAAGCGTTTCAATGCAGCGACAGCCTACAGAGACCCTTAGTTAATCTGTGTATCCATCATCAGGTATGGGCCTCTAAAATGCCCAGCAACAGCACCGTCAATCCGAGTCCTAAGCATGATGTTTATATTCTCTTTACCATGCTTTTTCACAAGATTGTATAGTCTACGTGCATTATTAGGATGAACCCTAACACAACCATGGGATGCCGGTTTACCTAGACGTCTAATTGCATTTGTGCCATGGATTGCATATCCACCGGAAAAAAAGACAGAGTATGGCATGGGCGAATTATCATATTTCTTAGAGTAGTGCATGCGGGAGATCCATTGTGGTCTAAAATCACCCCGTGGAGTTGTATAACCATTACGAGCCGTTGATACCTTCCAAGTATATTTGCGAAAACCATCAACATAGACGTCCATGCTTTGTTTAGATATATCGATAGTCACATCAACCACATCAGCAGACGCTACGGAACCAAATAACGTAAGTACCAAAAAACTCAAAGTACAAACAGCACGCATTTCCTTCACCTTTCCTATTATTATGTGCGGACTACTCCATCATCACCTCAATCCGCTGCTCTCAAACCCCGATTTAATTCAAAATTTATTATTATCAACATTAATAATATTAGACGACAAAAGACAAATAACCTCTAAATTGTTCGGAGGATTCTTAATCCGTACTCCAGTAATATTAAATGTGCTGGCTAATGCTCATTCTTTCTACCGATGCCATAAGTTCGTGGAAGGCTTCACCGGAAACACACACCAACTCTCTGTGATCTCCTGCCTCAAAGAACACCTCATCCACATTACCGAGACTGGAGCTTGGATCCCAGATTGTATTAATCGCGTACGCCTGCCCAATTGCCGGTATGGCTCCAACCTCGCAATCAGGAAACAGATTCTCCAGACTGTTTTCATCTGCCATATGCAGATCACGCTTTAACAGTGAACACATTAGATCCAGGTTCAAATGGTAGTCAGATGGGATAACAACCAGAAGAAAACCATCACTATCTTCCAGAACCACGCCTTTGGCCAGACTATCGCCAGGCACATGGGCAATTTCTGCGGTCTCCATACTCGATCCAGTATGGGGGTGAATAATTAACACGTAGTCTATTTCATGCTCATTCAGGTAGGACTCAACTGTTTTCACCATTGCCATCTCCAACCTCCATACAGATGATTATAATTGGTAGGGACAAGTTCACGCCGCCAAGATCAACGCAACTCCATCATCACTGTCTACCCCATACACAACAAACATATAGCGCTGAAGTATGGGCACTCTCCACCAGACTCTAACAACCCTAAGGATAGACCACCGTGCGAATGCGAATGCCATTGGTCTACTAGTCATTATTCAAATATATTTCTCTATCCAGAAACCAGTCAAATCAACCAGTGTTATCCTGCGCTATCCTAGAAAATCATACGCACCTAACATATTGTTTATAAGGTAATTATTCGTAAGATTCACTATTAAGTCTCACATCAAAAAAAGCCTCATAATTTTCTCTCCATTGTATATACTCAATGTATAAAGGAGCGGCCTACCGGATAGTTAGAGCCAATCAAATGTACATATGGGAGCAAGGATATGGCTACTGAAGCGGACCCCATTGTAAGCACCTGGTATAAACACTTGGATAAAGGCCAAAAGTTTCAGGTTGTCGCCGTAGACAATGATAATCTGGTCGAGATACAGTACTTTGACGGCGATATAGAGGAGTTTGACCTGGACGATTGGTATTTGATGGATCTTGAGCAGATCGAATCCCCCGAGGATATCTCTGGTGCACTTGATGTCTCAGAGATCGAGGATCTTGGCCCTTCTATCTCGGACACCAACCCTGATGACTGGGACAACTCAATACCTGAGTTTAAAGATGATCAGAGTGATGAAATGATAGAAGAATCTATTGAGGCAGATGGTTTAAATGAAGTCGCGCCATACGAAGAACCATGGGATGAACTCTAACAGCTTCCGTCTACCGTCATGTCTGTAAAAATTTGTGACCGTCATAACACCCAAATATCTTGTTTTTTGATAAGGTCCACAGCTGCAACATATATGCAGCAAGAATATTTATAACCGAGGGAGGGATGACTGGCTGCGAGCCGTGCTACAGCCGGCCTCTCCACATAAAATAGCATTAAATTCTCACTTATTTTAAAGAAAACATACAAGTGGCCGACAACAGGGCAATCATCTGGTGTTTTTTCAGGGCATACCCCTATACCTCATAATAATAAAGAGACGTTGAAGCAGTGTTATTAATAGAGATAGATCAGTTTTTTACCTTGCCAGAATCGCAACCACTGGTCAGTAACAAGAAACCACCCCGCAGTAACGCCTGCATCATATTGATTTCCCTAGGGTATTTGGCGTGAAGAAACCATTCTTTACCAAACGCCTGAGATTTAGGTTTCTCCTGATACCGATACTATTTCTGACTGTTAGCTCTTTAATCACAGGTTGGCTGAGTGTCACATCCACCAAAAAGATTATGGACTCAGCCATGAATGAACGCTTTGAGTCCATGATGAGCGGCATAAATAATGTCTTTGGAGTTATGGGGCAATCCGCTGGCGATTGGGCTGACAGACTGTCGGCACTCGAAGAATTGAAGCAGGCTAATCACCATAACAATATAGATGGCATTAATAGGTTGCTAGAACAATACTCCACATCAACTAACACCAAACTCATCATCATTCTTGACCCACTCGGCAACGTAGTTACCGACACACATAATGGAACATACACCGACAGGTCATTCAAAGATCTAAGTGTATTTAAACAAACCATAAGAACATCTTTACAACAAACATATTTAGCAGAGATTGATGGCCAACTTATTTCCCTATCCTCCGCACTGATTAAAGGGAAAAACAACCAAGATAGTCCAACGGGAGTGATCCTGGTTGGATTCCCTATTAATGCATCTATGCTACAACGCGTGAAGCAGGATGCTGATCTGGATATTTCCATAATCAGTAAACAACGCATACTTGCATCAACAATTAGACTATCTGATGCAGATCGTACAAATATTCCGGTCAATACCGAAGAACTACACCAGATCACGCAACAGCAGGATCAAAATATATCAAACAATCAATTCAGTACCTCTTATATCCATGCCTCCAGACAGCTAACAAATATCGAGCCAAGCTCAACTACATCCATACTGCTCTCTTATCCACGGGCAAAATACCAGGCCTCGATTGACAACATCCATCAACAGTTCAGACTCTTTTTTCTCGGAGGAACCATCGTTATACTCCTGTTAATGCTCTGGCTATCACATGGATTCCTCCAGTCAATTAATAAACTAAGTGTTTGGGCTGAGAAGATCACAACAGGTGATTTTACCTCACGCATCATGATAGATACGGGTGATGAACTGCAGATTCTCGCAGACACCTTCAATACAATGGTCGATACAGTTGAAAGTACGAACAAAACGCTATCAAGATATAGCAGCGACTTGGAAAGGGAGGTAGAAGTACGTACACGCGACTACAGAAAAGAGGTTCGAGCGCGCACAGCGAGTGAGAGAAAAATAAAATCCATAATTGACAACATCGTTGTCGGACTCCTTACTACAGACGAACATGGAATAATCGAAAGCTTTAATCCTGCCGCAGAAAAATTATTTGGTTACAGCGCTGATGAAACATTAGGAAATAATGTGTCAATGCTAATGCCATCCCCCCATAGTGAACAGCATGACAGTTACCTTGATGATCATCTTAATCACAGTGATAATAATATTTTCGGTAGAGCATGCGAGGTAACCGGTAAGCGTAAAGACGGTACTGTTTTTCCACACTTAATCTCGCTTAGTGAGATGTATATACTTGAAAAATCATCCACATCAAATGAGCGAGTACCGCGCAGGCATTTTATTGCCACCATGCAGGACCTTACCGAGAGTAAACGTACCGAAGAAATACTTCGTCGAGCCCACAAAATGGAGGCTCTGGGTCAATTGACCGGCGGCATAGCACATGATTTTAACAATCTACTCGGAATCATCATTGGCAATCTCGATCTACTTGAAGACGAATTTTCAGAGAGTAGTCATTCTGCCAAACGTCAACTTAGCTCCGCCTTGAAGGCATCATTGCGAGGATCTGATCTAACAAAAAGACTACTGGCTTTTTCAAGTCGCTCGGAGCCAGACACCAGCCCGGTTAATATTAACCTGGTAGTTGAAGGTATGCGCGACATGATAGAAAAATCTCTCACCGCTTCCATCAATGTAGAGACTTTTCTGTCCAGTGACCTTTGGTACACAGATATTAATCCCGGTGAGCTCGAAGATACGATTGTAAACATGGCGATAAACTCCAGGGATGCCATGCCCAAAGGCGGAAGATTTATCATTGAAACCAAAAACATCATCACTGATGATACATTCATTGAACAGCATCCAGACATAACCCCTGGAGAATATGTGCTTCTAACTGTCAGCGATACCGGACGCGGCATCCCTGATAAAGTAAAAGACCGTATTTTCGAGCCATTTTTCACTACCAAACCTACTGGCGAAGGAACCGGTCTGGGCATCCCCATGATATACGGATTTATCAAGCGCTCATCCGGACATATTACCCTATATTCTGAGCCTGGAACCGGGACGACTTTTAAGATTTTTCTCCCCCATTCTACAGGGAAGAGCGTACCGGATGATGTGAGTGATGTTCAAAATGAGGCAAATCTGAATGGCCATGAGACCATTCTGATTGTAGATGATGAAGAAGACCTTGCCATGATTGCGGAAGACGCATTGAGCAAACTCGGATATAAGGTTATGCGGGCAGGAAATGCTACCAATGCATTGAAGCTGCTCAATGAGCAACCGCAAACAGATCTGCTGTTCACTGACATAGTAATGCCCGGTGAAATAGACGGTTACACCCTGGCCGATGAAGCGACCAGACTTTACCCGGATATAAAGGTGATATTGACATCTGGGTTTACCAACAAGTTTCGCACCGATCAACATAACAAATCCGAATATGGCTTCTTAAGCAAACCATATCGCCGTAATGAGATGGTTAAAAGCATACGGGAATTATTGGATCATGCAACCTAAGCAAGTACATACCAGACCATATTTACTGCTGTTTATTATCGCTATTGCCATTGCGATAACTTCAGTTACGTGCCACTCGGCCATCCCAGAAAAAGGCAACACCAGTTCAAACACCAGCGTGGTAGCAATGAACAAACAGAACCATGCAGCCCAATCCAGCAGCTCTGAAACAACCAATATCTCGCCCCAACAACTCATCGAAGAAAACAATTCTATTTTAGATATTTACCGCCTTGTAATAATTGCCCTCATAACTGGATTACTATTGACCTGGATCCTTTTAATAAGAAATCATAGATCGAAACACACATTGAAACTTAGTAATGAGAAACAACTAAAAAGATTAGAGAAGAAAGATAAAGAGCTAGAGAATATTAACGCAGAATTACACAGCGAGATCAATAACTACAAACAGTCATTGCACCATATGGAAAAGAGTAACAAGTATGGGCGTTTGTTACTTGACTCTGAAAACAGTGGTATCTACGGAGTAGATTGCGCCGGAACAACAACCTTCGTAAACAGTTATATGTTACGCAGGACTGGCTGGACTGAAGAAGATCTGCTTGGGAAAAACATACATGAAATAGTCCATCACTCAAAGGATGATGGCTCACCATACCAATCCCACGACTGTCCAATTCTTTGGGTGCTTAATAAACGCGAGACACACCATGTGCTGGACGACATATTTTGGTGTAAAGATGGCAGTCACTTTCAGGCCGAATATACAGTTACCCCGTTTATTGAAGATGGGATACAACAAGGCGCTCTTGTTGTCTTCAAAGATATAACTGATCGCATAAAGACGGAATCAGGATTAAGAGAGAGTGAGGAGCGACTACAAGCAATCATCAACAACACAACCGCAGTTATCACTCTCAAAAGCCCTGATGGCAGATACATGCTGGTAAACAAAAGATTTGAAGAAATCTTCAATATATCCAGCTATGACATTCTTGGCCTGAGTGACTTCGACATTTTCCCATCAACCCAAGCTGCTGTATTTAAATCTAACGACATGACAGCGTTGGAATCAGACTCTCAGCAGGAATTCATTGAAGAGATAATGCAAGATGATGGCTTGCACACCTATCTTTCAGTTAAGTTCACCCTCACTAGAAACGACGGTATGCCATATGCCATATGCAATGTTTCCACTGACATTACAGAACGCAAACGCACTGAAGACACCTTGCGAAGAGCACAAAAGATGGAGGCCATTGGTCAACTTACCGGCGGTATAGCTCACGACTTTAATAACCTGCTCGGCATTATTGTAGGTAATCTTGATCTACTCAAAGATGAATTGGAAGACGGCCCGGTCAAACAGCACGCAAAATCTGCGCTAAAAGCTGCACTACGCGGCTCAGATTTAACCCGCAGGCTCCTGGCTTTTTCCAGGAAATCCACACCAGAGACCAGGCCACTGTGCGTAAATCAGGTTATCACCGATATGCAAAATCTAATCGAAAAGTCACTGACAGCATCCATTAATGTTGAAGTCACTCAGGATGATGGGTTATGGCTTACGGATATAAACCAAGGTGAATTGGAAGATGCAATAATCAATCTGGCCGTGAACGCAAGAGATGCCATGCCTAATGGTGGCGAGCTGTATATTGAGACAAGCAATCGCGTAATCAGCGAAGCATATACCAAATCGCATACAGGAGCAGAAGCTGGCAACTATATACTAATAAGTGTACATGATACCGGATCTGGCATTGACAAGGACGTAATTGAAAAGGTATTGGATCCATTCTTCACCACAAAGCCTGGAAACAAAGGTAGTGGCCTTGGGTTAAGTATGGTGTACGGCTTTGTAAAAAGGGTACGTGGTTATATTAATATATCGTCAGAACTAGGCAGAGGCACAACGGTTGAGATATTTTTACCCCGCTCCAACAAAGACTCATCCTGTGATGAGCCAAACCTGGACTCTGAAACCATTTATAAAGGTGGTTATGAAACGATTCTGGTTGTAGATGATGAACCAGAGCTTGCGTTAATAGCCGAAAGTACCCTAAGCAAATATGGTTATCGTGTGTTAAACGCTGGTACTGCCAGTGAAGCAATCAAAATCCTTGATAGTCATCCAGAGGTTGATCTTCTATTCAGTGATGTTGTAATGCCCGGCGGCATGGATGGATTCGCACTGGCTCAACATGCCAAGCAGAAATACCCAAAGATAAAAACTCTATTGGCATCAGGATTCACCCACAAAACTAATGAACAGCAATATGGAGAAGCCGGTCAGTCTTTGCTTAGAAAGCCTTATCGAAAAACGGAGCTTATTATTCACGTCCGAAAGGCCCTTGATTCTGATAAGGAAGAAATATGACACAACCATGGCTTATAGTTGTTGATGACGAACCAGAGATGGGAGAGTTTGTCTGCAACGTAGCAACCAAGCATGGATTTCAAGCTGTTAACGCTACACATGCAACAGAGTTTGTTACCCAATATAGAGACGATTCGCGGGTGATCATACTGGATCTATTTATGCCAGATATTGACGGTATTGAACTGATCAGGTTTCTGGGTAGACGCAAAAGTAACGCCTCAATAATCTTAATGAGCGGTGTTGATAAAAGCGTGCTCTACTCTGCTCAAGAACTTGCTATTGAGCTAGGACTGCATCTACTAGGCACAATGAGCAAACCTTTCCGGAAAGACGAACTGGTTGGCCTACTCAAGCAATCGCAACAGAGGCCAGACGACCATATCTCACTTGATGACTCTTCAACACATGAAATTACAGAGGATGAACTGTACCAAGCCATACACAATGATGAAATGATTGTCCATTATCAGCCTCAAATTGAGATTTCCACTCACAAACTTGTAGGCGCCGAGGCACTTATTCGCTGGAAACACCCCACCAGAGGGATTATATCACCAAGTAATTTCCTACCCCTGGCAGAAAACACTAATCTGATTAATAACATAACTGACTTTGTTTTGGACAAAGCAATCAGACAGTGTGGGCAATGGAATGATGCAGGAATATCTATGGATGTCTCTGTAAACATATCGCCTCGGACCATAAGCGATTATGCCTTTCCGGAAAAACTTCTTGCTATGTCACACCGATACCAGGTTGAGCCAAATAAACTTGTCTTAGAAATAACTGAAACCTCTGCCATCAGTGATCTATCAAAATCGCTAGACATCCTTACGCGAATTCGCATGAAGGGATTCAAGCTTGCAATTGATGACTTTGGAACCGGGCATTCATCGCTGGAAAAACTTGCTAGGATACCATTCACAGAACTCAAGATTGATCGCTCATTTATCCGACATCTTGGGAGCGACCCGGTATCAAACACCATTGCAAAACTATCCGTTATGCTGGCTCACGAGATGGACATGACGATTGTTGCCGAGGGGGTAGAATCAATTGCTTCATGGAACTCCTTGCGCAAACTTGGCTGTGACCGCGCTCAGGGATTCTGGGTGGGACACCCCATGCTTGTCGAAGATTTTAACTCATGGCTAAAAGAGTGGGAGTCTCGTGACAATACGCAACCTGAGTTATCACTTTGAGGGAGCGCTATTTGCCATTAAATAAATTAGGGCAACTCTAAAAAAATCCATCTTTTTTTCTCTGTATCTCCATCCTTTTTTCCGGGTATATAGTATAGTATTAGGATATTCGCACTCTAATATTAATATTTGGAATAATTTGGATTAATAATATCAAGCCTAAATTTTTCCAAATCTGCTGCTCCTGAGGTACATTCTCCCTTTTGTGCGCTACCCATAGATAAGGCTAGAAAAATGACGATAAACCCCCAAAAACGTGTCTACTACTTCGGCAAAACAAAGTCGGAGGGTTCTAAGGAAATGAAGGAATTGCTAGGAGGCAAAGGGGCCAACCTCGCAGAAATGACATCTATCGGACTTCACGTTCCCCCTGGATTTACCATCACCACAGAATCATGTGCTGAATATAATCAGCTTGACTGTAAACTTCCGCAACTACTGATGGAAGAAGTCCATACCAATATGGAGATGCTTGAGAAAGAGACGGGTAAGAGTTTCGGCAGTGAAACAAACCCACTAATTGTCTCAGTTCGCAGTGGTGCCGCAGCCAGCATGCCGGGGATGATGGATACAGTATTGAATCTGGGCCTGACTGACCAGGCACTAGACGGGCTAGCCAAGGCATTCGGCAACCAGCGTTTTGCCCTAGATGCCTATCGTCGCCTGATCAATATGTTTGGTGACGTGGTAATGGGGGTTGACCACGAAGAATTTGAGAAAGAGTTCGACCGCATCAAGTCAAAATATGGGGCCAAATTAGACACGGATCTGGATGAAACAGGCCTGATGGAACTAATTGAAGCCTATAAAGCTGTCTACCTAAAGCATACCGGTGAGGAGTTCCCCCAAGATCCATACCAGCAGTTAGAAAAATCCATTGAGGCCGTATTCAGTAGCTGGAACACCCCGCGCGCAGTGCGCTATCGGGAGATTAACGAAATCACCGGGCTTATGGGAACTGCGGTCAACATCCAGACCATGGTATTCGGAAATATGGGTGAAGACTCTGGAACCGGAGTAGCCTTTACCCGCAACCCATCCACTGGTGAAAACAAATTTTACGGCGAGTTCCTGATTAACGCCCAGGGTGAGGATGTTGTTGCCGGCATCCGCACACCCAAAGACCTTGATGCCATGAGTGTTTGGCGCAAAGATATCTATGAGCAACTCCTGGAAATCAAGCAGATTCTCGAAGATCACTACCGGGAGATGCAGGATATAGAGTTCACCATTGAATGCGGAACCCTATACGTACTACAAACCAGAACAGGCAAGCGCACCGGGCTGGCTGCAGTCAAGATTGCGGTTGACATGTTTGTTGAGGGACGCCTTACCAGAAGAGATGCCCTGGTGCGTATCCCGGCAAATGACCTGACACAACTGCTGCTTCCTACCTTCGATCCCAAGGCCACACGGGATGTATTAGCAACGGGTCTGCCCGCCTCACCGGGCGCCGCCTCCGGCATGCTTGCCTTTACTGCCGATGAAGTGGTTGAGCGTTCGGATCATGGTGAATCAGTACTCCTGGTACGCAAAGATACCAGCCCTGAAGATGTGAGTGGTATGCATGCGGCCGTCGGCATCTTGACCTCCACCGGAGGCATGACCAGCCATGCCGCTGTAGTGGCCAGGGGCTGGGGTAAATGCTGCGTAGCAGGTGCCGGAGAAATAGATATAGACGAAAAGAACAGAACTATATCAATCGATGGTCGTACCTTTGGTCCAAATGACATTCTCAGTCTGGATGGCACCACTGGTGAAGTCATGGCTGGGGATGTACCCACCAAGGAGCCGGAACTATCTGAAGAGTTCACTGCTGTTATGGAGTGGGCGGATGATTATCGCAGACTTAGGATAAGAACCAACGCCGACACCCCCAAAGACGCTAAAAAAGCCAGGGGGTTTGGTGCTGAGGGTATAGGTCTATGCCGCACAGAACATATGTTCTTTGAGGAGGAACGCATAACCGACATGCGTGAAATGATCCTGGCAGAGACAGAACAGCAACGGCGCTCTGCCCTGGACAAGCTTCTTCCGCATCAACGCTCCGACTTCATCGGCATACTCAAAGCAATGGATGGGCTGCCAGTAACCATACGCCTGCTTGACCCTCCGCTGCATGAATTCCTCCCGCATGAAGAATCGGTTCAGCAGGAACTTGCTGAACATATGGGTATATCTATCGAAAAGGTAAAGCTACGGCTAACACAGTTACATGAATCAAACCCCATGCTCGGACATCGCGGCTGCCGTCTTTCCGTTACCTATCCTGAAATCCTAGAGATGCAGGTTAAGGCCGTAACTGAAGCTACAATAAAATGCAAAAATGATGGTGTCGACGCCAAACCTGAGATCATGATACCCCTGGTCGGTAGTGCCAAAGAGCTTGCCATGCTGCGTCACAAGGTCGAGAAGACTATAGAAGTGGTCAAACAGGCAAATGACTATCAAAAACCGCTGGATATACCCATCGGAACCATGATTGAGATACCCCGTGCCGCCCTCACCGCTGACGAGATTGCAAAACACGCTGACTTCTTCAGTTTCGGCACAAATGACCTTACCCAAATGACCTTTGGTTTCAGCCGAGATGATATAAACACATTCCTTCCTGAATACATCAAGCAAGAGATCCTGCTGTGTGACCCGTTTGTATCCCTGGACACGGCAGGTGTGGGGCAACTTGTGGAAATGGGCGTACACAAAGGCAGAGCTGTGCGCGACCATCTCAAGATCGGCATATGCGGAGAACATGGTGGAGACCCAGTGTCTATCGAGTTCTGTCACAACACCGACCTGGACTACGTTTCATGCTCACCATTTCGGGTACCGGTTGCCAGGCTTGCCGCAGCTCAGGCTGCAATAAAAAAGCTAGCAATCAAATTTGATTGATCCCTTGCAACGGCTATGGCAATAGCCATAGCCGTTGCAAAACTCAACCTGCTGCGCCCCCCCCCCCCCAGGAGCCTCTAATCAAGCCCATGATGGCCTAGTACTCCAACAAGGTTGCCAACAAGCCACCCCTAATGTGAAAACCAACGCTGACGCCTTCATGGTTTGCTTGATCTTGAAACGTTATAACCGGGACCATGATAGTCATAGCCCCTGTCATAAATACTATGCCGAAAGAGTTTGCTTCCTATCAAGCCTCGGTAGAAACTCTTACAGCCTGTGGACCTTTAGGACCACTTTCAACATCAAAGCTTACAGTCTGCCCTTCTTGCAGGGTTTTAAAACCACTTCCCTCTATGGCTGAAAAGTGTACAAACACATCAGAACTGCCATCCTGCGGAGATATAAAACCGAAGCCTTTAGACTCGTTGAACCACTTGACGGTACCAGTAACCATTTATTCTACCTCTAACAAATACAAATAATTTTGTGTTTAGTCGCATTCATCAGAAGAGTGATAAAGTGAGCCACAACGGACGACCTAATATCTAAACCTCCATGCAACCAAGTTCATTCTAATAGAAAAATCAACCGAAAGTTAACCCCTATCAACCATATTATTGTTGAATATCAGCAAATAATGTCTACCATGTCACATCATAAATACCGTATAAATATGCAATGTTTTTGCGGTAAAACAATAGGTTATTTACAAGTGAAAGATGATTGGTTTATATATATCCTGCGTTGCGCTGACAGAACTCTCTATACTGGCATAGCAAAAAACATCGAAAAAAGACTGGCGGAACACAATTCAGGTGGCAAAGCAGCAGCGAAATATACTCGGTCTAGAGGTCCAGTATCCTTGGTGTATACAGAGAAAGCAGGCAGCCATTCTGTTGCGGCAAAAAGAGAATACGAAATAAAACAGATGAGCAAAAAGTCCAAGGAATTGCTGATATCAAATAGCAATAACAAATTGCATTAGCCTCATTTCCACCGATTAAATTCATGCTAAATGGCACATATAAGGATATTCAGAATGAGAAGAAATTATGTGTTTTTTAAGGTTAGCGGAAAGGTACAGGGAGTGATGTTTCGCCAAACATTTATCCGAGCATGCCAGGACAGAGGTTTAAAGGCAGCTGCCAGTAATCTCAGCGATGGAACTGTCTCCTGCTATATTCACGGCCCTACGGACATGATTGACGACTTGATAGTCAAACTGCTGTCTGGAGAACCAATCAATTCCTGGGGTGCCTGTGTCGGCAAGATGATTCCACTATCTGATCAAGAAGGGATACCATTCGAAAAACACCAAGTTACCACCAGCAATGTTGACTCCTTTAACTGGAGACCAGGCATTGATATGTATATCTGACTCGAGACAAATATCCAGTCTACGAATTACTGTTGTATCTAATTAGGCTGCATACTGATTGCTATCTAAGAGTTAAGCATGACGACTCCAGTTATTAAAACGCCTGATATAACGCAGTTATTACACCCCGTTTTTTCACAGCTGCTAGCACACCAAGATCACCCTAGCTAAACAACCTGTAGACACCAGCATTATATGTTTTTTGTTGTTGAAAAATATCGATTAATAATCTAACCTCATATGTAATAATAAACGGATAAACATAAGTGAACTAGCATGCAACTACAATCATCACACTTCCCAGAAATAATCAACCGCACACGTAATTCAAGAGTGTATCTTGGCTGTATGGCGCCAGCCTTTTATTGCATTTGGTAATCCGTACTGCGTTATTCACTGTATTTAGCATCAACTGAGATACAAACCACCATAGAGGTTCAAATTCGCATAATGCATATCGTATGACTTGTTTCTATAGGACGGATCAAAGCAATGACAAAAAATGTATTTGAACGACATAAGAATAGCGCAAACAACGGTTTCTATGCCCATCACCTATCCGAACTATCAAATAATGGTAATCGCGCCTACGCCACTTCTGACATACTCAACAATGATGGTGTACTCATAGCCCGTAAGGGCACCACAATTGACCGCAATTTCTATACCAGGCTGCTCAAGCACAAGCTGCTAAAACCTCTGGATAGAAATGTAGGCTTAGAACACCAGGCAGACTCACAAACCCTGATACAAGAATTCAGGCAACTTATGGATAAGTATCCTGATATGCGCCAGGTTACTGATGCCCTGAATTTCGGACCTGAGTTTGAAAAATTGCTCAAGATTGAACGGCTACACCCAGTTATAACTCAAAAGCTTACTGTGCTTAAATTACAGATGCACTCAGAATTTGAGAAGAGCATATTCACTGCGTGGCTGGCCACAATGATCGCCCGTGAGATTGGGCTGAGTATGGAAGAGACGCGCGATACGCTTGTTGCTGCACTCATACATGATCTAGGATTACTCCATTTGGATCCAGACATCGTTTGCAGTAATAGGAAACTAACAAAAGAAGAATGGAACACAGTACGTGCACATGTCATAGTCAGTAAGATTATCGCCGAGTCAATCCCAGGCATTTCACCTGAAGTCACGCGTGCCGTTATTGAGCACCATGAGGATGACTATGGTTCAGGATATCCGTTTACTAAAAGTTGTGATGAACTAGCACTCCCTGGAAAGATCATTGGCATGACCGACAGTATCCACTCCATTCGCACCAAAGCATTCCGTAATACCAATCGAACCCTCGGCGATATAAAGCCTTTCCTCCAACTTAATCCTACCACCCAGGGCCACGAGGTATATCGCGCGACAATGTCAATCATCAAGAAATCCGGTCTCAAGCTGGAGCGGTACTACCCAGATTATTGCCCTACAAAATACGCAAAACTACTGGGGCAACAAGTAAATATTCTGGGAGAAACAAAAGAATCGTTAGACATTATTCACCAGGGTTTTTCTGAGCTCAGCGAGAATATGGATGGTAAGAAAGAAATCTCAACCATTACGGCGATCACGCACAGAATACGTTCAACAATACATGAATCTGGTTTATTGACTTCCGAATTGGCTAACTGGCTAAATGAGGAAAGACATCCATCTGATATTGATGACTCAATCCTTGGTGAGCTCAATGAAGTCGAACTACTGATCAAGGAACTCACTTGGCAGATGCGCAATAGTATTCGTATGCTCCATACCCACCTTGAGCCAAATAGCGCAAGCAACCAAGTGATTTCTGATCATGTCGCCACATCAATAACATCAATCCAGAATAGCTTTGACCGACTAAAAGAATTAGAAATCTAATATGCCGTAGCGACTACCCTACTCTGGACGCATATGTGGGAACAGCAGTACATCACGGATTGATGGAGAATCCGTAAACAACATCACCAGACGGTCTATGCCGATACCCTCTCCCGCGGTTGGCGGCAGCCCATGTTCCAGAGCCCGTACGTAGTCGGCATCAAAGTGCATGGCCTCCAGGTCCCCCGCATCCTTGTCCTGGACCTGTTGACGAAAACGTTCAGCCTGATCTTCCGAATCATTCAACTCTGAGAAACCATTGGCGATCTCACGTCCGCCTACAAAGAACTCAAAACGATCTGTGACAAATGGGTCTTCATCATTACGTCGGGCCAGAGGTGAAACCTCTGTTGGATATGCGGTGATAAAGATGGGATTCATTAGGCGATCTTCAACCGTCTTCTCAAAGATCTCAATCAGGACCTTACCCAAGCCATAACTCTTCTTTAGCGGTATCTCAAGACGCTGAGCAATGGCGGCGGCGGAGTCCATGTTCTCTAGTTCTGCAGCGGTAATATCTGGATTGAAATGGAGAATAGATTCCTTAACCGTCATTCGATCAAACGGCTTGCCGAAATCGTACTCATCTCCCTGATAAGTTATGGTTGCGCTACCAAGAACCTCTTCCGCCATGGAGCGTAGCATGTCCTCGGTAAGATCCATCAGGTCATTGTAATCAGCATAGGCTTCATAGAATTCCAGCATGGTGAATTCTGGATTATGCCGGGTAGACAGACCCTCATTGCGAAAATTCCTATTGATCTCATACACTCGCTCAAAGCCACCTACTACCAGGCGTTTTAAATAGAGTTCCGGTGCAATGCGTAGAAATAGATCCATATCCAGTGCATTGTGTTTGGTAATAAACGGACGTGCCGCGGCACCTCCAGGTATTACCTGCATCATGGGTGTCTCTACCTCAAGGAAGTCCTTCTGATTGAGGTAGTTCCGGATGAATTGAACCATATTGGTGCGGATGCGGAAGGTGTCTCTCGCCGCTTCATTCATTATTAGGTCAAGATAACGCTGGCGATAGCGCTGTTCCTGATCTGTCAGACCGTGGAACTTCTCTGGCAACGGACGCAGAGACTTAGTCAACAGTCGAATCTCATCTACCCGAATCGACAACTCTCCGGTCTTGGTCTTAAACAACTGGCCCTCTGCACCAACTATGTCGCCTACATCCCAACCTTTTTTAAACTCTGCATATACCCCTTCAGGCAAATTGTCGCGCTGCAGAAAAAGTTGAATACGGCCTGACATATCCTGTACATGGGAAAAACTGGCCTTACCCATGATACGGCGACTCATCAGCCGTCCGGCAACTCGCACCCGCTGTCCGTTGGACTCCAGCTCCACATCTTCCATGTCGTCATATTTTGCATGCAGCTCACCGGCCATACAGTCACGACGAAAATCGTTAGGGAAGGCATTCCCCTGTTCACGTAGTGCTGCAAGTTTTACACGACGCAGGGCAATCAGTTTATTTTCGTCAAGTTGTTCAGTCATTTCATCTGTCTTTATGGTTTGAGTTACATGGTGTTAGTGTGTTGAATTTCGGTGTAATCCCCGATTACAAACCGCTCTTCAGGCTAGCCTCGATGAAGATATCCAGCCCTCCGTCCAGCACCGCCTGGGTATTACCGGTTTCTACCCCGGTACGCAGATCCTTGATCCTGGATTGATCGAGCACATAGGAGCGAATCTGACTTCCCCATCCTATGTCCGACTTGGAATCTTCGATGGTACTTAGTTCCGCATTTCTTTTCTGGACCTCCAGTTCATACAGCTTGGCCTTCAGCTGTTTCATTGCTTGGTCTTTATTCTTGTGTTGAGAACGATCATTTTGACACTGAGCAACAGTACTGGTTGGGAGATGCGTTATTCTAACCGCAGATTCGGTCTTGTTGACATGCTGACCACCGGCCCCGCTGGCTCGGTATACGTCGATTCTCAGATCAGCCGGGTTGATCTCAATCTCAATGGAATCATCAATTTCAGGTGAGACAAACACAGCGGCAAAGGAGGTGTGGCGCCTACCACCTGAGTCGAAAGGCGACTTGCGCACCAACCGGTGCACGCCGATCTCGGTACGCAACCAACCGAAGGCGTAATCGCCTTCAAACTTGATGGTGGCCGATTTAATCCCTGCCACGTCCCCCGCAGAGCACTCCATCAGTTCTGTCTTGAAGCCTCTGGACTCACCCCAGCGCAGATACATGCGCAGTATCATCTCGGCCCAATCCTGGGCTTCGGTCCCACCTGATCCTGACTGTATATCCAAAAAGGCGTTGCTGGCATCCATGGGGCCGGAGAACATACGGCGGAATTCAAGCTCGGATACCTGCTTATCATATCCGCTTAATTCTTCGATAACGCTATCTACAGTCTCTTCGTCACCCTCTTCCACCGCCATCTCAAGGAGATCAGATGCGTCAGCCAGCCCCCCCTCAAGTTGATCCAGGGTGAGTACCACAGATTCCAGGGCAGAACGTTCCTTTCCCAGAGACTGAGCTCGTTCTGGATCATTCCACACATCCGGGTTTTCTAACTCACGCAGTACTTCTGTCAGCTGTTCTTTTTTGCCGTCATAGTCAAAGATACCCCCTAAGGGAGTCACTACGCCCAAGCAAGTCACTGATTTTATTAGTTATCGGATTTATATCCTGCATGCCTTACCTCATTGTGGAATCATCTTGCTGTAGATTAGATTCCTGCGACACCAAACCTGCCGCCACCTGAAAAACTATAACCCTTGGAAATGAATAATCACGAAGCGCGAATATTACACTAGATAAGAGGCGCACGAAAACAATCACACAAGATTACCAAGAAACCTGCCACCATACGGCAAGATATAGTATCCTTTGGCCTGCATAATTATACGAAAACAGCTGTAAGGAGAAAGAGTGTGGAGATCGCCTGCCTTGACCTGGAAGGGGTGCTAATCCCAGAGATCTGGATAAATTTTGCCGAGCGAACCGGTATTGAAGAGTTGCGGGCAACCACGCGTGATATCCCGGACTATGACGTACTCATGCGCCAACGCCTGCGTATTCTGGAGCAACACAAGCTGGGGCTGCCTGATATCCAGGAAGTAATCGACGGCATGGGGCCACTGGATGGTGCTCGCGAGTTCATAGATTGGCTAAGGGAGAGATTCCAGGTAGTCATCCTGTCCGATACCTTCTACGAGTTTGCCGCCCCCATGATGCGCCAGCTGGGCTACCCTACCCTGCTTTGCCACAAGCTAAGCGTGGACGAAAACGGATTTGTAACCGACTACCATCTGCGCCAGAAAGATCCTAAACGCCAGTCAGTAAAGGCCTTCAAGTCTCTCAACTACCGCATCATCGCTGCTGGCGACTCATATAACGACACCACAATGTTGGAGGAAGCAGACAAAGGCATCCTATTCCGCCCACCGCAGAATGTAATTGACGAATTCCCTCAGTACCCGGTGGTAACCAATTATCAGGACTTCAGATCTGCCTTTATTGAGGCCAGTAACAGAGACCTCTAATCTAGGCCTGCACCACCCCGACATCTACAATGCCCCGCGACCGGGGCATTTTCTTTTTGTATGTCTATCCTCAAGAAATAATTAAAGTTTTCGGTCAAACCTCCGATACAGGTAAGCGCTCTAACCAAAAAAGGAGCATCCCGGAAGAATAATAAAGCTTGGTGGGAGAGCTAAAACACCGAGTTGTGCAGCTTGCCGTTTGAGCCGAATTTTCCCAAATATCAGCTAAAACAATGGTCACTTAATCAATAAAAAGTAGACGGATGAGAAATAATACAGGCGCGGAGTGGTTCGATGACGAGCAAACTTGTAAATCCAAATTCACATAACAACAATCAACTTAGTGGCTTACGAGCTTATCTTATGGTAAGTTCTCATTTTTCTCGACTAAGTGGAGGCTGGAATTAGACCAGAGATAACTATGTCGACAGTACTAATACTTGATGACCAATCAGTCAGCCGCATGATCCTGGAGGAGTTGGTTCAGTCCATTGATGCTGATATCCGCATCGAATCGTTTGCCGATCCTATTCTAGCTCTGGATTGGGCCAAGCATAATCCCCTTGATCTGGTTATTACCGATTACAAAATGCCAAATATGGATGGGGTTGAATTTACTCATTGGCTGCGACAAATACCATCCTGCACAGATGTACCGATTGTGGTAATAACCTGCATGAACGAGAAGGCGGTTCGCTATCGAGCATTGGAAGCCGGCGCCACAGATTTTCTCTCCAAACCATTCGACCATTATGAGTGTAAAGCGCGCTGCCGTAATCTTCTTAAACTGCGCCGCCAGCAAGCCATTATTAAAGATCGCGCACAATGGTTGGAGCAGGAAATAAATAAAAAGACTTCAGAGGTAGAAGAAAGGGAGAAAGAGACCCTACTACGTCTTGCAAGAGCTGGCGAATACCGCGACGAAGAGACTGGTACCCACGTTACCAGGATGTCTCAATACGCAACCATCATTGCTGAAGAACTTGGATTCTCTGAGACAAAGTGCGACACCATAAGACACGCCGCACCAATGCATGATATTGGCAAGATCGGCATCCCAGACCATATCCTCCTGAAACCGGGGAAACTCGATCCACTGGAAAAAAAGATAATTCAGTCACACTCAACTATAGGATATGAAATACTCAGAGATAGCCCCTCAGATTACCTACAGACTGGAGCTGTCATAGCCCTGGCTCACCATGAGCGCTACGACGGCACTGGCTACCCTCACAAAATCAGTGGGAACAACATCCCGATTGAGGCAAGAATAGTAGCAGTAGCGGATGTATTCGATGCACTGTTATCGCAGCGTCCATACAAAAAAGCGTGGAGTATGGATAAAGCCTTAGACTACGTCACACAGGAAAGGGGCAAACATTTTGCCCCCGACTGCGTAGATGCATTCTTCACACGACTAACTGAAATTATCGCCATACACAACCAATGGCCAGACCAACCAAAAGAGATGAATAGTTAGGATATTCGATTAACACCAGAACGGAGGCATACTTACTTGTCGTTTTCATTGTTAAGCAAAACTGGTCATCAACTGCCAGAAAAACTACAAAGTAAAATCAGGCTGGTGATCGGTCTCTGCATTCTATGGTCATTTCTCTGGCTGAATCACGGATTTGCTAATATTTCATTTAGTGACCCCGCCCTGCTGGCAATCATCAGCCATATCCTATTCACAACAATCCTTATTCTAACCATTGGGAATAACCCAACCACCTCAAGTAAGAGACGATCAGTAACAATATTTGCGGATATATTTGCCGTAACACTACTGCTGATATTTGGTGGAGAGTCTGTTGCACCAATCGGCATGGGACTGTTGTTTGGAATGGTCGTGATGACATTGCTTATTTTGAAACACATACACATAAAAGAAACCGAAGCAGTCGACGACGTACTCGCACCAAACATCCCCACTGACGCTAAACAGCCTCCACAGAATACGGAACAGCATGATGGTCTTAAAGTTCTTCTAATTACTCAGGATGCACTAGATCGGCATATGGTGTTGAGTTATATAAACTCATGGAAAATTCCTATAAAGATTTGTAACAGCACTATAAGGGCATTCGCTGAACTCATAAATGCTGTAGAGAATGGGGCTGGCTATACCACCGTAATTATCGATTCACTAAATCTGGACATGGGCTCAATTCAGTTTTCAAAATCTCTGCGATTTGACAATAAGCTGAACGATATCGATCTCATACACATATCTCCAGAACAGCCCAAGGAACAAAAGACACAACTATTAGCTGCGGGATATTCCAAGCTGATATCCATACCTCTGGATAAAACAATACTGTTTGATGCCCTACACACCTCCACTACTGAGCTACAGGGTGATTCAAATATCACAAAACTCATCAGTCGCTACTCAAGTAAAACTGGATCGGCACAACCATCCGATATATTGCTCGCTATCGGCAATCCAATAGAACAAACCTTGTTCCGCAGCATTTTGGAAAAAGACGGACAACGAGTTTATACAGTATCCACAGGTTCACAAGCGCTAGAAGCACTTAATACCCACCAATTTGACATGGTCATCATCGACTTAAAACTGCCTGATATTAATGGGAAAGATGTCATAAAACTTTACTACTATACCAATCTAACCCGGAACTGGGTGCCCTTCATCGCCCTGGTAGATGAAGCCACACCTTCTGTACTCTCTCAATGCAGAGAGGCAGAGGTCGACGCCATATTGGCTCGGCCAGTATCAGAACAACAACTGCGAATGACAGTGACAGACATAGCAGCCTCCAAGGCAAAACAAATCGAAAACATAGATAGCTCTTGGAAACCGGCCCATAATCGCAATTCGCTAACTGCAGACAACAGCGACCTTATCCTCAATACACATACCCTAAGACAACTGGAGAACCTCTCTTCCGAGAGTGCATTTCTAGAGCTAATGATCTCCAATTTTCACGAGGATATGAGCAGATCACTCAATGGTCTACAACGAGCCATTGATAACCACCGATTCATAGAGTTCCAGGATTTTGCTCATGCGTTGAGAGACACATCCAGCAATCTTGGGGCTGTCTCATTACAAAGATTGAGTTTGATGGCCCTACAAATAAATCAGAACGAATTTCAACAACAGGGTACGCCACTGCTCAATGAACTTCATCTTGCCCTTTCAAAAACAATGCACGCATTGCGCGAATATGTGGTAAATTGCAGTAACGAAGCCAAAGAAAAAGAATAACTTTTATCTACCAGTAATCTCCACAGGATATCTTTATGACCACTCTTAAGGTGGTACTCATCAAACCAAGTAAATACGCAGTTGATGGGTATGTAGAGAGGTTTAAAACCGGATACATGCTCATTGGCGGGACAGGGACGCGAATGTCTGACTTTTCATCTCTTAGGCTAAAGAACGCACTAACAAAACCGCATTAAGACCACCAAATGCAAATGAGTTTGAAAGGGCAATATTAATATTCATATCCCTTGCAACATTTGGTACATAATCTAGATTACAGCCTTCACCCGCCTTAGTAAAATTTGCCGTAGGTGGGGCTATGCCCTCCTGAATTGCACGTACCGTGGCAACTAACTCCAGACCACCAGCTGCTCCTAATGGGTGGCCATGCATAGATTTCGTAGATGATATGGCTAACTTGGCCGCATGATCGCCAAACACCCTATTTATCGCGGCAGTTTCGGTCAAATCGTTTGCCTGGGTTCCTGTGCCGTGGGCGTTTATATAGTCCACCTCTGAAGGAGATACCCCTGCGTCTGACAGTGCCGCTTGCATGGCCATGGCAGCTCCATCTACAGATGGCATAGTAATATGACTCGCATCAGAAGACATGCCAAAACCGGACAGTTCGGCGTAGATATCTGCCCCGCGTCGTTTAGCATGCTCGTACGATTCCAATACCACTACCCCTGCACCTTCCCCCATAACCAGTCCGCTGCGATCTTCCGAAAATGGCCTGCACGTATCGTGTGAAAGCACCTTTAGCCCCTCCCATGCCTTAATAAGGCCAAACGAGAACGGTGCCTCAGTACCACCGGTAATCACAACATCAACCAGGCCACTCCTTATCATAAGCGCTGCCTGGATGGTGGCATGAGCGGATGATGAGCAGGCGCTGGAAACAGTGAATACCGGCCCGGTTATCCCATGACACATACTGATCTGACTAACTGCCGCACTGTGCATTGCCTTGGGCACGGTTAATGGATGAACGCGTGACTTTCCATCGATATATAGACGCTTGTAACCCTTATCGTATGTCATCTCAGCCCCACAGGAATTACCAAGAACTACTGCTGCGGATCTTAGCTCAGATTCATTTAATGAGGCATCAGCGATCGCCTCCTTTGCAGCGACAAAGGCAAACTGTGAAAATCTGTCAAATAATGATAGTTCTTTGGGTGAGATATACAGCTCAGGGTTAAAGTTTTTTACCTCTGCGCCGATGCTCGTATTCAAGAGCTCTGTGGAGATATTCTCAAACGGACCTATACCAGAACGCCCATCTATTAGTGCACTCCAAAAATCATCCGTGTTATGGCCCAAAGCCGAAATGGAACCAAGGCCAGTAATTACAACTTGTATTGGCATCTCATTCACCAGTGTTAACTAAACCATCGATACCATCCACAATGTCTTGCACTGATATCAAATTTTCCAAGACATCTCCTGGTACTTCAATATCGAACTCCTCCTCAATATCAAAAACAATGGTAATTGCATCCAGAGAGGTTACACCTAAATCCCCCAGGAGTGATGAACTTGTAATTGAGTCTGGTTCCAGATGCTTTTGCTTGGCGATTGCTGTTACAACAGAATTTAGTATTTTCTCATTCATTAGCATTTCCCTTTGTTAGTTTATTGTTATGTTGTTTAATCCATTGCGTGCAAAACACTCAAATTACCTTATAATTAGAGACTTATGCTGACTATCATATCCAATCTAGCGCATAAATGCGCTAACTTGATATCTTCTCTTGTCTCACGTCTCAAGGACCGTGAGGATAGTGAGCATGAACAGGCGATTGTCAGGATATCTATCTTTCTCTTTATCATTATTTATGTCTTAGTGTCTCCACCGGTAAATCAAGAAAGTACGTATGTCCACCTGTTTCTGATATTTACTACTGCATTTTGTTTGCTTTTTTCCCTCGGAATATTATTTTCGATCATCATAAACCCTGATAAGTCGGTACTTAGAAGAGTAATTTCTCTATTTGCTGACATTGGAATGATAACTTTCTATTTTTTTATTACAGGTGAGTATGCCGCTCCATGGTGGCCAGTATATCTGTGGATTATTTTAGGATATGGCTTTAGATATGGTGGAAATTACCTCTATCTTGCATCCGCTTTTGCCTTCGCGTGTTTTGGCGCTATCCTGCTGACAAACGAGTATTGGTTAACACACCCAGCCATGGGGATAGGTCTACTTATATCACTGATCGCCTTACCTGCATATGTCTCAACTCTGCTACGAAAACTAAACGAAACCATGAAACGCCTCTCCGTGGCACAAAAAACTGCAGAAGAGGCAAACCGCGCCAAGAGTGAATTTCTGGCCAAGATGAGTCATGAGATACGCACCCCATTAAATGGAATCATCGGTTCCAGTGAGCTTCTACAGTCATGTAACTTAGAGCGGGAGCAGAAGGAGTATGCGGATACCATCTATGCTTCTGGCCATAACCTGCTGCACCTTATCGAGGACATTCTCGATATTTCCAAGATCGAAGCCGGGAAGCTCACCATTGAGCAAACCAACTTAGATCTACATAACCTGTTACGCTCCACGATTAAGATGTTCTCAAGCCGAGCTGAGGTTAAAGGACTTAATCTATCGTGTCAGATCGGCCTGGACACCCCTTACAAACTGGTCGGCGACCCATTTCACTTAAGGCAAATACTGAACAATCTCATCGGCAATGCCATAAAATTCACCGAAAAAGGATCGGTGGAGCTGCGCTGTCATGTAAAACGCACCGATGATGAGAAAGTACTAATACGTTTTGAGGTGGTTGATACGGGAATTGGTATACCCGAAGAGGTTCAGGACCGCATCTTCGATAAATTTACACAGGCCGATGAAAGCACCACTCGCCGCTTTGGTGGAACAGGCCTGGGTACTGCCATAACCAAACAGCTAGTTGAACTGATGAATGGCCGCATCGGAATTCAAAGCACACCAAATATCGGTTCAACATTCTGGTTCGACATCGAATTCGAGCGCCAGGCAGAAACGAGCGACGAGCAGGATACAGCTGCACTTCAAGACTGCAAGGTACTCAGGCTAATTCATGACCCGGATATCCAAACCAGCATTACAAGCGCCCTACTTGGCTGGGATATCCCCTATCGTAATATTGCAAACACACGCGAAACTATCAGGCTATTGATGGATGCTTCCGCTCAAAGCGCTCCCTTCGAAGTACTCGTAATTGACGGCATTACTCTGGATGACGATATCTGTAATTTTATCGAATCCATAGGAAAGGAACTCTCTCTTCCCAGTTTAACTATTCTGATTTTGCAGCAATCTGGCCAAACTATACCTAACCTGGAAACCGGCCCTAACCAGATATACACATTCACAGAGCCTCTGGATAAAGCTCTATTATTCAATGCACTACATGCTTCTCATGCCGCCCGCTACCAGGGCGAAGATATCATCAACCTCACAGATCATTTCATTAACGAGCATCAGACACAGAGAAAATTCAAGATTCTTGTAGCAGAGGACAACTCAATCAATCGCATGGTAATTGGCAAAATTCTGGATCGAAGCGGTCATTCACATCGTCAGGTTGAAAACGGTCAAGAGCTACTGGATGCACTGGAAGAGGAAGAATTCGATCTGGTGATAACAGATATGCAGATGCCTGTGGTAAGCGGCATTGAAGCCTACAAGATATACCGCTTCGCCCATGCCAGTGAGGAACCAACCCCCTTCATTATGCTAACTGCAAACGCCACGCTGGAAGCTCGCAAGGAGTGCCGTGAAGTAGGGATAAAGCATTTTATAACCAAGCCAGTCTCATCCCAAAAACTCATAGATCACATAGCCAGAGCTACAGCCAACCTACCTGAAATACTAGAGTCAGAGGACGACCAAAAAATGGATACAGGAAGAAAGGGAAAAGGTGGAGACAATTCAGTCATTGACTTCAAGGTTCTGGATGATGTCATCGGGCTGTCACAAAACAAAGACTTTCTCCATAGGCTGTATCAAAAGCTCGAACCGGACAGCGAACAACTACTCCAGGGCATGGAAGAATCGGTAAAATGTGGCGACTTCAATCATTTCAAGGAATTGTGTCATGCACTCAAAGGCTCATCGGCATATCTTGGGATGATTGAACTTTCAAGCCTCTCTTCCACGGGACAACATATGCCTGACTCAGAGATAAAGACAAATGGTCTCCAGCGGATAAAAGAGATGCGACAGGCATTCGCACGCGCCAAGACCATCCTGTTAAAAGAGATCGACCTACTGGCACAGACCGCTAATTAACCGGCTTTTGTTACCAGACCAACTTCCTCGGTATCTTCCCAGCGCTTCTCTTGCGCCCTAATCAGATACTCCATCAACCTGAGATTCTTGTAGGAAAGTTGCATAGCCATGTCTACCCAGAGCACGATTACATCCAGCAACTCTTTGTAGGTCAGAGGATTATACTGATCCGCCAGTATATCTATACTCTGATATCCCAGGTTGCGATTTTGGCGGTGCTGAATATATTCATAAACCACCTGTTTTCCCTTGCCGTCTGGAGCCAGAACGTCAACCACGCCCATGTCATAGAGCTCTTCTGCGGTATAGACCTTACCGCTGGTAATGATGCGTTTGGCCATTGATGGGGAAAGACGTCTTGCCAGAAAATTGAATGCGCCCATTCCTGGAAACAGCCCAAATACCGTCTCGGGAAAACCGAACCTTGAAGCGCGTTCCGCAATAAGGACATTGGTAGATAGAGCAGCTTCAAAACCACCTCCCAAGGCCTCACCCTGTACCAAGGATATGGTGGTAAATGGCACGCCGTAGCTGGTAGCTGCAGGATAGCCAATATCTATACAGAGCTTGGCGTACTCAAACAGACGTTCCCGGTCCTTAGCCCTGATCAACTGAGTGAAATATTTCAGATCGCCGCCGAGACTGAAGACACCAGGCCTACCAGATGCAATAACCTGATAAAGCAGACGTGAATCACTATTCTCTTCGTAACCAGATCTTACCAGTTGCTCTAGCTCCTTCTGTGCCTGCTGCACCTCTCGCAACAGATCCATGCTCATACATGGTCTGCCAGGATATTGCAGCACACTCCATACTGCGCGATATTCAGGCTCAAATTCAACGGATAAGTGCTTATATTTGGGTGAATTATCCAAAACTCTTTGATAGCTTATACTCATTTTAATCACCTTTGGCTGGACAATAACCAGTACTCTAGTTAGAAGAGAACACTTGTTGATACATTTTTCATGCCACCATGTTAGTGTGATTAAATCGGTGGTGGCAATAGCAAAAGTGGGCGATCTATCAAATAAAAGTCATACCAAGTCAGGGAATTCAAAGCTTGATATAATTATAGACCACTTCTAATTATGTTTATTAAATACAGTATATTACTCATTGTTTTGTATAATCTTTTCAGTATTAGGCTGTGAGTTATTAGTGCGTATAATTCAACACTAACCCCCTAAGCCAACAACCTTACACCTGCGGAGCAGATCTTGAACCAAGCGTCGAATAGCATAACCTGCATAATCCTGGCAGGCGGCAAAGCTCGTCGCTTGGGCGGCAATGATAAAGGTCTCGTGACCCTGGCAGGAAAACCTATGATTGAATACGTCATCGACGCCGTCCTTCCCCAGGTGGGTGAGATAGTGATCAATGCCAATCGCAGTATTGAAATCTATAACGGCTACGGTTTGCGGGTAATCCAAGACACCTTAGATTATGCCGGCCCCTTGGCTGGCATGGCCGCCGGGATTGAGGCGGCGACTACAGAGCTAGTTCTCACGGTCCCATGTGATGGTCCATGGTTGCCCGAAGATCTGGTTTCACGTCTAAAACAGAAGCTGGAAGAGAGCTCTGCTTTGGTATGCGTTGCCCATGATGGCGAACGCATGCAACCGGTCTTCGCTCTATTCAGACGTGAGATACTCCCAGAGTTATATAGCTATTTGAATGCAGGTGATCGCAAGCTACAGCTATGGTTGTCGCAGCAGGATGTGGCGATAGCTGATTTCTCCGATACCCCCGAGGCATTCATCAACATAAACACCCCGGAAGAGAGGAGTCGGGTGGAGAAACAGTTGAAGGAGGGATAGACCCAACTTACTTGGTCTTGGGCCGTACTCTTGAAGTCGGCTGCGCCTGCATCGGATCATCCGGCCAGTAGTGCTTGGGATAACGCCCCTTCAGCTCTTTTTTTACCTCTGCATAGGTTCGATCCCAGAATCCGCGCAAATCCCTGGTGACCTGCATTGGCCTGCGCGCTGGCGACAACAGATGCAGCACCAGCTTTACCCTGCCTCCACACACACTAGGTGTATCCATCAGACCAAACATCTCCTGCAATCTTACCGCGAGAACCGGCTCTTCTCCCGGCTGATATTGCAGCTTAACTCTGGAGCCACTTGGCACCTGGATATGGGTGGGCGCCAGTTCATCCACTAGCTTCTGTTGCTTCCACTCCAAACGATTCCGCAGGATGGAGCCAAGATCCAGACGCCGTAGATGGTCTCGCATTGAGATTCCATCCAACCAGGGGCCAAGCCACTGCTCCAGTGTCTGCAACAGAGTCGCATCGGACAGGTCAGGCCAATTCCCATCCGGTTGCCACAGGCGCAGTGAACACACCCTTGCCTGCCACTCTCTGGCCTTATCACTCCAAGGCAACGCTTCCAGACCCATCACCCTGATACCGTCCAGCATAGCCGCCTTGACCTGCTCTGCATCTGGACCCTTTAGTCTGCGTCTATTCAGCACCAGCGAGCCCAGACGCTCCTCCTGGCAGGCCGCAACGGACTCAGCAGAGCTATCCCATTCGATGGACGAACACAGCCGGATATGCGCTGACAGGCTCTCCTGTATATCGTCCTTAGTCAATCTATCGGCCAGAAATATCCTACCCTCCCTGCGCCCTGCATCCATCTGCGCAACTACTAGATATTCACTGCCTACCAGTTGATCCGCTTCTGGCAGACGCACTCCCCTTCCGGAGCTTAGCCGGTAGCCGACTCCATCCCCTCCCCGGCACTGGGCAATGCGATCTGGATAGGCGGTGGCCAACAGTGCGGCTAGGGACATAGGCGGCAGTGTTGGTTCCTTAGATCTATCCAGCCTGCGCATCAGCTGGTTACTGGCAAGCTCCACCCTGCGGCAGCCATTCACCTCCGCACCCGCCCCCCTGGCGGCAGCCGCACCCTGCTGCCGATAGATATCCAGAAGCTCCAGCCTATGGGTCACATCCACCCCTATCGACGCTCTGTGCGCCTTATTCACCAGATCTCGCTCGGTCAGCAGCGCAGCCAGATCAGCCGCCAATTGCTCTTGGCCACGGTCCCTGGACATCAGCAGCATATGGGCCAGCCTTGGATGCAGTCCCATACTGGCTACATCTCTCCCCACTGGGGTGATACGACCGCTGGTATCAATTGCATCCAGTTCCAGCAACAACTCTGTAGCCTGTGCAATCGACCCTGCCGGGGGCTGCGTAAGCCAGCGCAGATCTGCCGGACCGGTCACGCCCCACTGCGCCAGTTCAAGTACGAAAGGTGCCAGATCTGACTCCTTTATCTCGGGTGGGGCGAATGGTTGAAGGGTGGAGTGAGTCGACTCACTCCACAGCCGATAACAGACCCCAGGACCGAGCCGTCCGGCCCGACCCGCACGCTGATCGGCTGCGGCACGGGAGACGCGCTGAGTCACCAGTCTGGTCAGGCCGCTGTTCGGGTCGAACCTAGGCAAGCGCGACCAGCCGCTATCGACCACAGTGGATATACCCTCGATGGTGAGACTGGTTTCAGCGATGGATGTAGCCAGGACCACCCTGCGTCTACCCTGCGGGTCTGGCAGTATGGCCCGGTCCTGATCCTCTCGACTCAGGTCCCCGTACAATGGGCATAGCACCATCCCGGCACAGGCTGGGTGCTGAGCCAGGAGGTCATGGGTCGACCTGATCTCACCTGTTCCCGGAAGAAACACCAAGATGTCACCGGACTCACTGTTGAGGGCGTTCAATACTGCGGCGGCTACATATTCATACGTGCGCTGTTTTGGCTCAGCCGCCAGATAGTTGATCTCAACCGGATAGCTCCTGCCATCAGCCGTCACCACCGGCGCATCAAACAGAATGGCGCTGACCGCCCCGGTATCCAGGGTTGCGGACATCACCAGCAGGCGCAGGTCTTCACGCAGGTTAGCTAGAACGTCCAACGCCAGGGCTAGAGCCAGATCTCCATGCAGACTACGTTCGTGGAACTCATCGAAGATGATCAGACCCACTTCCGCTAGATCGGGTTCCTGCTGTAGACGGCGGGTGAGAATCCCCTCCGTCACCACCTCGATTCTGGTCTGTTTGGAAATACGGCGGTCAAACCGCACCTGGTAGCCAACCGTCTCTCCCACCTCCTCCCCCAGAAGCGAGGCCATCCTGGCCGCAGATGCCCGGGTTGCCAGACGGCGTGGCTCCAGCATTACAATCTTCTTGCCGTGCAGCCATGGTTGTTCCAGCAGCGCCAGCGGAACCAGGGTGGTCTTACCGGAACCGGGCGGAGCCGAAAGCACGGCGCCGTGTGAAGATGCCAAAACCGAACACAGCTCTGGCAGGATTGAATTTACCGGCAGATCAGGTTTCAAGGTGCAGGCACCGATTTAGCCGAAGCGAGAGTAATCACTTCTGTTTCTTGCGACTTACCCAGATAACGGCGGCCAAGGCACCAAAAAAAGCTACCATGATGGCTTCGTTGCGTTCCACCCCCAGCCAGATCGCCGAATAACCGGCTACTCCGGCACCGATGGCGCTGAATGCCAGACTACGCATAAAACGGCAGAAGGCGCAGGAGCTGTATGGATCATTCGTCTGGGCCATGGATAACCAATCTAGTGTGAAGGAAACATTCTATCAGTATAAATAGGGCGCGGTGAAAAATCGACTGCGTCTATACCAAGGCAGATCATTTAACCACGCGAAACCTGGCCAGAAGATCTGGGATATCCACTTCCTGTAGTTCCAAATCTAATTCACTATCCAGCTCCAACTCATGCCCTATTCTGATCCTGGTCTCCAAGGCCAGTTCTGGTATCAAGACGGTAGCTCGCCCCTCTTGCATCCCCACTACAACCCCTCGCCCCTTCCATTGTGGGTTCTGGCGCAGATAGACCATCTTCCAGTGGTTATTGGACATCCTCTCTGCCTTGCGTACCAAACCACTGGCGCTGTCGGCTATGGCAATACGTTCCGAGATCTGCTTACTATTGAGTAGATCCATCCCCAGAAGATGGGCCCTGAGTTGCTGATGCACCACCAGATCCAGATAGCGCCGCAGAGGGCTGGTCACCCGGCTGTAGACCTCCAGACCCAGGCCGGAGTGGGGTTCCTCCAGGGTCTTGTTACGGCTGGGTTTGAACTTGCGACGAGAGGCGTACATCCCGGCCATGCCCTCCGGTTGCAGCTCAATGTCCGGCGGTGGCTGGGTTGCAAACGGAATCGGGATCTGGTGCTCCAGGCAGTATCTGGCAACTGCCTCTCCCGTCATCAACATTGCATCCATAACCATGTCCCGACTACCCATGCGCTCAAGCGGTCGAATCATGACTTCTCCATCCACCACTCGCACACTCACCTCCGGCAGGTCGATACTGCTGGCTCCGGAAGACTTCCTGCGCTGGCGGTAACGCCCGGTCATATCAGCCAGTTCAGCGAATGGTTGTTCCGACAGACGCTGGTCAATCTCACAGTAGCTGCATCTGGTAGCACAGATGTTGCTCAGGACTATGCGGGTGTCG
>SWBX01001674.1_pt1 | contig 46414 bp, 41 predicted proteins | sample 4693051 | NCBI WGS metagenome assembly SWBX01 (sample SAMN10267272, study PRJNA491770) | bioreactor metagenome | isolation source: DHS bioreactor inoculated with marine | place: Japan: Omine Ridge, Nankai Trough | reverse complement strand
CAATATTTTATTCTCAACCGGGGCGAAAGGTATCCTGACACATAGGGGATATAGGCGGTTGGTTTACGACGGAGAACCCTAAATGGGTACGTGCCAATTTTAGCGAAGGGTTACGTCGTGTAGTAGTCACCTCAAGTTAAAACTTAACATCAAAATTCATTGCTGTCCCGTTAACTCCCTCTTCCTCAGGGAGAAGGGACCGTAGTTTGGTACTTCTCATGTCTATCAAATTACTGGTGGTTGTTTCACATATAAAATTCATAGTGTTAGCGCTAAAGATTGGAAGTTAACGGGACAGCAGTGATCAAAATTGTCAGATTGAGTTTAGATTTTTACAGGTTAAAGCCCCGGGCGCTCATCCAACTCCATGTTAAGAGAGGTCTTGGCTAGTTCCAGCATCTTACGATGTTCCTCTTCTTCTTTAGCTAATTCAGAGCAGTATTTTTTTATCGCTGGGTTTTCAACCATGGTGGCCATTACCTTATAGGTGTCACGGGCGTGGGTCTCCATACTAATGGCAAAATCCAGAACCGCCTCCATATCACCACTTTCGAACAGTTTGTTGTGCGCCATTTTGGCCTTTTGGTTCATGTCCGCTTCCAACTCGGTCAGGTAGGCCTCGGCATCGAATCCTTCTGCCAGCTCTGTACCATGTGCTTTTTCCAGGAAGTCACGAGCATGATTATCTTCTAGTCCAGCCAGTTCTATGAACAGCATGCGGGTTTCATCATCAGGTGTGATCTTTGATGCCAGATTGTAGAAGGCAGCGGCCTTTACCTCATTTGCGAGGGCATTTTTTAGCACTTCATTCGCAGTCCCCATTATTTTCCTCCGCTTAGGCCAGATATTATTAATTGGTCCTATTAGGGATCAACTGTAATCGGATCTAAACTCTATACATCAACGTATATGAGTATAGTTGGTTAAACCAAATAATGGCGTGGGACTCAGGATAGGCACAACTTTTCTATGTGTTTATGTATAAGATTTGGCGCGTGTAACTATCATGTAAACTTTATCGGATGATGTTTACTACCATACAAGGTTCTGATGTGAACTGAAGCATCTTGGCTCTGCTGTTATCGGATCAATGAATTCCAGCTGTTTTGCCAACAGTTGCAGTGGTTGGTTGAAGTCATCAGCTGACTCTGGCTGTAGCTCAGGATAGTACCTTTCGTTTAATATGGGCATTCCAAGCCCACTCATATGTAGGCGCAATTGGTGCGTCTTGCCAGTGAGCGGGTAAAGATGAAACAGGCCCTTGCCATTTTTTACCGCAACGCACTCGATGTGGGTACGGGCATTAATCTCGCCGTTGGTAACTGTCATCCTGAATCTTGGATCACCTCTCACAATACGGTTCGCCACCAGCCATTCCTTTGGCAGTTGTGTTTCTATGTCTGGGGTGGCGGATATCATTGCGATTGCGTGGTAGGTCTTTGTTACCTGCCCATCTGCAAACAACATCTGATATAGCCCCCGCATCTCTGGGTTGATTGTGAACATTACAACGCCAGCCGTCCAGCGGTCTAGACGATGGATTGGGGTAAGAGTATCAATGCCGGTGCTGCTGCGCAGACGGTAAAGCAGAGACTGCCTCACATAATTACCGTTGGGAGTGACCGGAAGAAAATGCGGTTTATCCACTACCAGCAGTTTATCGTCCTGGTACAGGATGGTCTCGCTAAAGGGGATAACCGGTTCCTGTTCTACCTCGCGGTAGTAGAAGACGCGTCTATGGGGAGAGTAGGGAGAGTGCTCTGAGACAGAGGTTTTATCATCCCACTGAACCTTTCCATCTCTTATACGCTGCAACCAGATATCAGGTTTGATTCGGGGAAATTTCTTTATCAGAAAGTCCAATACACTGGAACAACCAGCGCTATCTTTCGGCATGGTTACAGCGGATGGATAATTAGATATTCCCATATGCTATAACCAATCTATGTTTTTATGCTCAGAAGTAGAGTCTTAGCACTGTCTCGGCAACACAGGCAGGACGCCTTCTATCCTCCACCTCAATGCTGACTTCATTTACCACTTCTATACTTCGTTTCATCGGTGTAAGTCCTACCAGGCGAGTCCTGGCCCTTACTCGGGAACCTGCCTTAACCGGGAATGGGAAGCGAACCTGGTTCAGACCATAGTTCACCACCATCTTCGCATCGTGGTAGGGGTTACTATCTGGATCTACCGTCTCAGTGAGGGTTGGTATCAGCGCCAGGGTTAAAAAACCATGGGCGATGGTTGATTTAAACGGAGACTCGGTTTTTGCACGCTCTGGATCTGTATGGATCCACTGATCATCGCCGGTAATATCTGCAAACTTGTTTATACAGTTCTGGTCTACGGTATGCCACTCACCCAGAAATGTCTCTTCACCAAGTTTGCACTTAAGCTCTCTGTAGGTATGTTCCGCGGCAAGAGATATTACCGTTTCCGTTCCATCATCCGGCTCATCATCCTCAAAAGGGTTGAAGCGGGAGATCCAGGGGTTGTTGAGGGTGTTGGTTATCTTATCGTTAATTAGATCCGACCAGTTACGGAATTTCGGCTCCAGCTTGGCGATGAACTCAGCATTATTCTGTTGAATATTCTCGGTTTTTTCCCTGATAAATTCTATGACATTCATATATGATTCCAATCCATTCTAAACGAAAATATTCGCGATTCTAACCTAATGATACTACATGTGTTGTGCGGAAGACTAAGGGAGGGGGATCTGCATAATCCTGAGTACGATCTTACTCATCCTATCAATAATGTACTATACGCCTATCGAGATATATTTCCGCCCATTCTGCCTAGACTGCAATATAACAGGATAGATAAATGAACCAATCAAAGGTAAATATTGGCTTAGTTAATCCCAAAAGTCCGGAAAATGTCGGTGCAGTTTTGCGTGCTGCAGGGTGTTTTCAGGTCGGTTCCATTTTCTATACCGGTGAACGTTATGATCGAGCTGCAAGTTTTAATACAGATACTAAGAACATAGCCCTCAGCACTCCATTAACCGGAGTGACATCACTGGTGGAAAGCGTACCTGAGGATGTTGATTTAGTGTGTGTTGAGTTAGTTGAGGGCGCAATACCACTGCCAGAGTTCCAGCATCCTAAGAATGCCTTTTATATCTTCGGACCGGAAGATGGCACCATAAGCCAGGATGTTATAGATAGAGCCGACGCTGTTGTATATATTCCAACCAAGGGCTGCTTAAATCTGGCTGTGACGGTAAACATAGTTCTATACGACAGATTGGCAAAATCAGCTCAAACTATCGCTAGTAATGAGCTGATTCGCCAAAGTCGAGATACAAACAATAGGGTTAAAATCAGGGTGGAAAATTAAAGGCTATATGTTGTAGTACTCTCGGTACCACTCAACAAAATTGGCAATGCCTTCCTGGATGGTGGTTTCCGGTTTATAGCCGGTGTCCTGGACCAAAGCTTCTACATTGGCATAGGTGTCAGGAACATCTCCAGGTTGCAGCGGCAGCAGGTTCTGTATCGCCTCTTTCCCCAGGCACTCTTCCAGTACCGAGATATATTGTCTAAGTTCCACCGGGTTGTTGTTGCCGATGTTGTACAGGCGATATGGGGCCAGGCTAGTGGCTGAGTCTGGGTTATCCCCGTTCCATTCCGGATTTGGTGCTGCGACTCGATCCAGCGTTCGGATTACACCCTCTACGATATCGTCGATATAGGTAAAGTCGCGCCGATGATTTCCGTAGTTGAATACATTGATCGGTTCACCGGCCAGGATGCTCTTGGTGAATAGAAACAGCGCCATATCAGGACGGCCCCAAGGGCCATATACGGTAAAGAAGCGTAGGCCGGTTACCGGAAGCTGATACAGATGACTGTAGGTGTGCGCCATCAATTCGTTGGCCTTTTTGCTGGCGGCGTAAAGGCTTAAAGGGTGATCCACGTTGTCATGCACTGAGAAGGGCATGTTGGTGTTGGCGCCGTATACAGAACTGCTGGAGGCGAACACCAGGTGTTCAACATCATTGTGACGGCAACCTTCGAGCACATTGCCAAAGCCGACTAGATTGGTATCGATATAGGTTTGTGGGTTTTCGATGGAATAACGCACCCCGGCCTGGGCTGCCAGATTTACCACTCGATCCGGTTTGTACTTGCTGAAGGCATCCGCCACTGCCTCTCGATCTTCCAGATTAATCCGCAGGTCGGTGTAACCAGGGTGAGGGAGGGTACGGGCCAGGCGCGCCTTCTTGAGGTTGACATCGTAATAGTCATTTAGACAGTCGAGACCAACAACCTCATCACCGCGCTCTAACAGACGCATAGAGAGTGCGGAACCAATGAAACCTGCGCTTCCTGTAATCAAAACCTTCATGTTAAATCCATCTCCAATTTATTGTCTTGTTACTGCTGATTTTTGTACGAGTTCTACAGACGCCCATCTACTGTATCTTTGGGCAGGACGTGCTTTACATCGTATAGAATAGAATCATCTGTTCCAAACTTACGTATGCGATCTGCCCCAAGTTGTCGGAACTCTCTATGGGCTACCGCCAGGACGACAGCATCATAATGGTTGTCCTGAGGAGCGCTGATAAGGTCAATACCGTACTCGTGTTTGGCCTGTATTGGGTCTGCCCATGGATCATAGACATCGACCTTGGTGCCGAAGCTTTCAAACTCAGCGATCATGTCTGCGACCTTGGTGTTACGCAGGTCATTGCAGTTTTCTTTGAAGGTGAGTCCAAGTATCAGTATCTTGCTGTTGGCTATAGCATGGCCACGCTTGATCATCATCTTGATGATCACCCCTACGATATACGCTCCCATGCGGTCATTGATGCGACGGCCAGAGAGTATCACCTCTGGTTGATGGCCAATGGACTGGGCCTTGTGGGTGAGGTAGTAGGGATCAACCCCGATACAGTGTCCTCCCACCAGACCGGGACGAAATGGTAGAAAATTCCATTTACTCCCAGCGGCTTCCAATACCTCTAAGGTATCTATCCCGAGGCGGTTGAAGATGATTGCAAGTTCGTTGACCAGGGCGATATTTAGATCGCGTTGAGTGTTTTCAATCACCTTGGCCGCTTCAGCCACCTTGATGCTGCTGGCCTTGTGGGTGCCGGCGGTGATGATGCTGCGATAGATGTCGTCGATGAAATCTGTGACCTCAGGGGTTGAGCCGGAAGTTACCTTGAGGATGTTTGGGAGCCGGTGCTCTTTGTCGCCTGGATTGATGCGCTCCGGGCTATAGCCGACAAAGAAGTCGCGGTTGAATACCAGGTCTGAGTCTGACTCCAGGATAGGAACGCACACCTCCTCGGTGGCCCCTGGATATACCGTGGACTCGTAGACCACAATATCCCCACTCTTCAGGATCTGTCCCAGGGTGTGACTGGCGGCGATGATCGGAGAGAGATCAGGCTGCTTATGCTCGTCGATAGGGGTAGGGACTGTGACTATATAGAAGTTGCACCCCTCAAGCTGGCTGGTCTGATCACTGAATGTCAGCTTTACCGCCTGCGACAACCCTTCCGGTTCTACCTCCAGGGTGGAGTCCTTCCCGCTCAACAGCTCATCTATACGTGACCTGTTGATGTCAAATCCAACGGTTGGATATATCTTCCCGAACTCAACCGCCAGTGGCAGGCCTACATAGCCCAGACCGATTACGCCTATTCTTGTGTCTTCAAGCTTAAACATAATGTTGTAATCCATCCTCAATTATTGTTTTATCCACTAGATGTCGTCAGGCCAGATGTTGTTAGGCCAAGCGTTGTCAGGGTAGCGTAACGGGTATTGGCGGTTGCCATCCCTGCGCACGGTGCTCAACCACTACCGTAGTATATATACCGCCGCGTACATTAAATTTTGCCGTCAGACGCATGAACCTGGGAGCGGTGGCAGCAACCAGGTCATTATGTATCTGATTAGTGACGTCCTCATGAAATGCTCCCTGTTCGCGGAAGGACCAGGCATAGAGCTTGAGGGACTTCAGTTCAACACAGAGCTGGTTGGGAATATATTCAAGAGTCAGTTCGGCAAAGTCAGGTTGGCCTGTCTTGGGGCAGAGGCAGGTAAACTCAGGAACCTGGATTCGGATAGTGTAATCACGCTCTTGCTGGGGGTTTTCGAATACCTCCAGCGCCTTTGTAGGATTAGTTGCCATGTTGTTAACGTCAGATAAGTTAGAGAAAATTGGCTGCTGATTATACGTAACTAGATGCAACTACTCCATCCATAGATCATGTATGATTCTGAGCCCTACAGTGGGACATGGTGAGAGTTTGTTGGCATAGTGTGACTTGGACATGTTTTTGTCCCACCACTATTATTTAATGATTTATAAATAATCATTAATAACAATAAGATAAAGAATAATATTAATGTATATTATATTTAATAATCAGCTTGTAACAAGTCCGGTCAAACTGTATCTTTAGCGCCTATGCGTTTGGAAAAAATAAAACTAGCTGGATTCAAGTCCTTCGTTGACCCCACCACCGTAAATGTCCCAAGCAACCTAGTCTGTGTTGTGGGTCCGAATGGTTGCGGGAAGTCGAATATTATCGATGCGGTTCGCTGGGTAATGGGCGAAAGCTCTGCCAAGATGTTGCGTGGCGAATCCATGGCGGATGTCATATTCAACGGCTCTTCATCCAGAAAACCGGTCGGTTCTGCCAGTATTGAACTCCTATTTGACAACAGTCAGGGAAGTGCCGGCGGTCAATATGCCAAATACAACCAGATCTCGGTAAAACGCCAGGTTCATCGAGATGGTCAATCCAACTATCAATTGAACGGCGTACGCTGTCGTCGCCGTGACATCACCGACCTATTTCTCGGCACCGGCCTGGGTCCGCGTAGCTACTCCATTATCGAACAGGGCATGATCTCGCGTTTGATCGAGGCCAAGCCGGAAGATCTGCGTGCCTTTCTGGAAGAGGCAGCGGGTATATCCAAATATAAAGAACGTCGTCGTGAAACCGAAAACAGAATAAAAAGAACGCGAGAAAACCTCAGTAGATTAAATGATTTACGTGATGAAGTTGATAAACTGCTTCAACGCTTGAAACGCCAGTCTGCCACAGCGGAAAGATACAAGGTACTGAAACAGCAGGAACGGCTGATGAAGGCCGAGCTGCTGACTCTACGTTGGCAGGTAATGGGTGAAGAGCTGGAGATGACGGATAAAAAACTGAGGGATCAGACCACAGTGATGGAGGCCGCACTGGCCAAACAGCGTCACCTTGAGTCAGACATTGAGTGCGAACGTGACGAGCATGCCGAGGCCAATGCCGAGTTTAATTCGGTTCAAGGCCGTTATTATGCGGTTGGTGCCGAGATCGCACGGCTGGAACAGACCATCAAACACATCACCGAGGTGAGGCATCAGCAAGAGCTGGATCTGGAACAGACCCAGCAGGCATGGCTCGAGTCGATGGATCACCAGGAACATGACAGTAAAAAACAGCAAGAGATACAGCGCGTCCTGGATGAAGAGGACCCACACCTGCAGGAGGCTAGCAAGCTGGAGCAGTCGGCATCTGAAAAGTTATCCAAGGCAGAGCAGGAACTCACCATCTGGCAGAATGAGTGGGATGAGTTTAATCGGCATGCAGCAGAACCTGCCCAGTCGGCTCAGGTAGAAAGAACGAGAATAAACCATCTGGAGCAGCAGGAAAAAAACCACCAGATGCGTCTGGAGCGTCTGGAATCAGAGCTGGAACGCCTGATGGAACCCAGCCTACAACAGGAGATACTTGGGTTTCAGCAACAGGAGGAGGATTGCCAGAAGCAGGTTGGAACTCTTCAGGTGCAGTTGGACCAATCTACCGATGCCATCTCTTCTATTCGGGAGAACAGCAACAAGCTGCAAGCCGAACAGAACCAAGTGCTGGCTGAACTGCAACAGGTAACCGGCAGACAGGTTTCACTGGAAACATTGCAGGAAGCGGCCCTGGGCAAAAAGGGCAAGGATACAGCCCAGTGGTTGGAACGACACCAACTGGATCGTGCTGCCAGACTGGCCGAGAAGATAGAGGTTGAGGACGGCTGGCAACAGGCGGTAGAGATGGTATTGGGGTTCAATCTCCAGGCAATCTGCACAGATGGAGTGGATGGACTCGCCAATGATATAGAGCTGATGCAGAGCGGGGCGCTTTCCCTGTTCGAAACTCACGCCAGCAGCACATCCGGCGACAGTAGCGCCGGTTCACTGTTACAGAAGGTCAAGGCCCCATGGGATCTTGGTTCACTGTTCTCCGGGGTGAAGATTGCTGATGACCTGCAACAGGCACTGGCAATGCGCCGGGAGTTGCGGTTGGGTGAATCAGTGGTCACACCGAGTGGCATCTGGGTCGGCAGTAACTGGCTGCGTCTAAACAGAGAGTCGGGTGAGACCTCTGGTGTACTGGAGCGGGAACAGGAAATTCGTGAGCTCACAGAGCGCAAGCAGCAGCTACAGGCCAGAGCTGAGGGGTTGGAAACAGCCGTCCAGAACGACAGGACAGGCCTTCAACAGGGGGAGCAGGATCGCGACCAAATCCAGGTCAAGCTGAACCAGATAAACCGCTCCCTGTCCGACATTCGTTCGAATATAAGTGGCCGCATGGCGCGAGCCGAGCAGCAGAAGAACCGCAATGAAAACATCGTCCGTGAGATAACGGAACTGCAACAGCAGCAACAGCAGGAACAGGGGGATATCACCCAGGCCCGTTCCAAACTGCACGCAGCCCTTGCGGAGATGGAGACCCTGACGGAACAACGTGAGGTCCTGATCAAGCGTAGGGATAGCCTACGCGCACAACGCACCGATATCCGGGATGAAACCCTAGACCTGCGCAGCAAGGCCCATGCAATCGCCCTGCGTATCGAGTCCATGCGCTCATCCCAGGAATCTCTGACCCAGAACCTGGAACGGATGAAGAATCAGATAACCCATCTCTCGGCACGACGGGATGAGTTGCAGAGCTCCGTAGACCAGAGTCATGCCCCTCTGGAACAGAACAATAAAGATCTGGAACGGCAGCTGGAGATGCGGGTCGGTGTTGAAGGCGAGATGCAAGCGGCGCGCAGCAAGCTGGAACAGATAGATGCAGCCCTGCGCAAACATGAACAGGAGAGGAGTGAGGCAGAACAGGAGGTACAGAAGGAGCGGGATATTCTGGACCAGGGTCGGTTACAGCATCAGGAGATACTGGTACGCCACAAGACTATCAGTGAACAGATCGACGAATCCAGCTTCGAACGCGAGGAACTGATCAGCAATCTGCCACAGGATGCAACAAAGGAGAAATGGGAGCAAGAGCTGGAGCGTATGGATATGCGTATTCGACGCCTTGGTCCGATCAATCTGGCAGCCATAGATGAATGCCAGGAACAGTCTGAGCGCAAGGTGTACCTGGACTCTCAGCATGATGATGTAAGCGATGCATTGGAAACCCTGGAAAATGTCATCCGCAAGATAGACCGTGAGACTCGCACCCGTTTCAAGGAGACCTTCGATAAGGTCAACGTTGGACTACAGGAAAAGTTTCCGCTGCTGTTTGGAGGTGGTCACGCCTATCTACAGCTCACCGGTGACGACCTGCTGGATACTGGTGTAACGGTAATGGCCCGGCCACCTGGTAAACGCAACTCCAGTATCCATCTGCTTTCGGGAGGAGAGAAGGCCCTGACCGCAGTGGCATTGGTATTTGCTATCTTCAACCTCAATCCATCGCCCTTCTGTATGCTGGATGAGGTAGATGCACCGCTGGATGATGCAAATGTACTGCGTTATTGTGAATTGGTAAAATCCATGTCGGACAAGGTACAGTTCATCTTCATCACCCACAATAAGCTCACCATGGAGATCGCTAATCACCTTACCGGCGTAACCATGCACGAGGCCGGTGTCTCAAGGCTGGTTTCAGTGGATCTGAATGAAGCCGCCAAGATGGTTGCAAGCTAAACCACTTGCTAACCCAGGGCATGGCGTTTGATAAATGCCAAAATATTTGAACTCTGTTGTACAAACCTGAGTTCATCGGCCTTAACAAATACCGAGAGCGTGGTATCCTTGGATGGCTAATTGTTTGCGCAGGCTTACATAAAAGGGCTAACAACCAAACAAATGGAAGCAGACATCCTACGTCTAATCTTATTTCTGATCGGAGCCGTATTGGTCTTCGGCATCTATGCGGCTGACCTATATAAACGCAAAAAACACAATCAGCCAACTCAACAATGGATGGACAATGCTCAGGAACAACAACCTGTAGCTGAGCATACAGAACCAAAGTGGGATAATTTCTATACTAATAATAACGATCAAGCTGATGACCAGCTAGAAGATCCGCTGGAACAGCAGTATGAGAATGATGAGGTGGCCGTAGCTGCGGCAACAGATGTTGAACCCGAACAGCTGGACGGAAGCATAACCTCCGAGCTGGAACAGCTAGAGGAGATACTGCATGAAGAGCATGGGCATAGCGATGCGGTGGAAAGAGCTGCCCCCAAGGACCAGATGTCTATCTCATTCTTCACCAATGACGAAAAACAACAAACAAAACAACAGGATGAACCGTCACTCCCGGTCAAGATTATCCAACTGAATATCGTACCCCGCGATCACGCGGGTGAATTTTATGGAGACGACATCCTATGTGTAGCACAGGATGTTGGGATGGAACTGGGCGAGATGGATATCTTTCACCACTATGGTGATGATTCTGAGCAGAAACAGGCCGTCTACAGCATGGCCAGTATGGTAGAACCAGGTGTGTTCCCCGTTGAGAATATGGATAGCTTTTCCACCCCAGGACTAGCTATATTTGCCCGTCTGCCTGGGCCCAAGGATGGCCTGAGTATCTTTGCCGATATACTCCATACCGCAGAGCAACTGGCAAATCTTCTGGACGGTGAACTACGGGATGAAACCCACAGTGCGCTTAGCAAACAGACCATTAGCCATATCCGGGAAGAGATCCAGGAACACCATCGCCAGCTCCAGTTGGCGCGCAGTAAACTATGAATACAACCAGTTCCATTGCGGAACGGGTCAAACAGCTTCGAGATCAAATAGACCGGCACAACCATCTCTACCATGTGCTGGACGATCCCCAAATTCCAGATAGTGCATATGATCGCCTGTTAATGGAGCTGCAGGCGCTCGAGTCAAAACACCCAGAACTTGTTACCAACGACTCACCCACCCAACGAGTGGGAGCTGAGCCTCTCAAGGAATTCGCATCAATAAAGCACAGCCTACCCATGCTGTCTCTGGATAACGCATTCTCCGAGGATGAATTTGTCGATTTCGAACGTCGGGTAAAAGATCGTTTGGGTGAAGACCACGAGATCATATATTGCGTGGAACCTAAGTTGGATGGGTTGGCGGTGAGCCTGCGCTACGAGAATGGTGTCCTGGTGCAGGCCGCGACCCGCGGTGACGGCAGTCAGGGCGAAGATGTAACCCACAATGTACGCACCATCCAATCAGTACCCCTGCGTCTTTTGGGTGAGGGATGGCCTAGTGTACTTGAGGTGAGGGGTGAGGTGTTTATGCCCAAGGCCGGATTTGAACGCTTCAATCAGCTGGCACGTAAGGCGGGGCAAAAAGAGTTCGTCAATCCACGCAATGCGGCGGCTGGCAGTCTGCGTCAACTTGATCCACAGATAACGGCGACAAGACCGCTGAATATGTATTGCTACGGCTTTGGCGAGATAGCGGGTGGTCCCCTGGCAGCTACTCATAGCAAGAGTATTGAAATACTTAAGCAATGGGGGCTGCGGATATCACCTGAACTAAAAACTATCTTCGGTATACGGCAGTGTTCAGAATATTTTGAGCAGATGGCCAGACGTCGGGATGCCCTTGAATATGATATCGATGGGGTAGTCTACAAGGTGGATCGTCTCCAGGATCAGGAGGAACTCGGTTATGTTGCACGCAGCCCACGCTGGGCCATCGCCTGGAAGTTTCCAGCCCAGGAAGAGTTGACCGTTGTTGAATCCATAGAATTCCAGGTAGGGCGTACCGGAGCCATCACCCCGGTGGCGCGACTCAAGCCGGTATTCGTGGGTGGTGTCACCGTGAGCAATGCCACCCTGCACAACATGGATGAGGTGGCTAAGAAGGACATAAGGGTTGGCGATACCGTATTTGTGCGCCGCGCTGGGGATGTGATCCCGGAGGTGGTGCGGGTGTTGCCGGAACACCGTATGGGCGATGCCGAACAGGTACAGCTTCCCGTCCACTGTCCTGAGTGCGGTTCAGATGTGATCAAACCGGAGGGTGAGGCGGTGGCGCGCTGTAGTGGTGGACTCTACTGCTCGGCTCAACGCAAGGAGGCGATTAAGCACTTTGCCTCTCGCCGCGCCATGGATATTGAAGGGTTGGGCGACAAACTGGTGGAGGCCATAGTAGAAAAAGGCATGGTGCATGATCTGGCGGATATCTATAGTCTGACCCACGCACAGTTCGCCGGTCTCGACCGCATGGGTGACAAGTCTGCGGATAATCTGATCCAAGCTATGGACAAGAGCAGACAGACCACGCTCGCGCGTTTTCTCTATGCCCTGGGTATTCGCGAAGTAGGGGAGGTGACCGCCGTCGCCCTGGCCAATCATTTTCGCAGTCTCGATAGACTAGTTAATGTGAATGAGTCAGATCTACTCGAGGCTGAAGAGTTAAAAGGGGTTGGGCCGGTTATGGCAAACCACATAGCGACCTTCTTTCATCAACCACATAACCAGGAGGTGATTCAGAAACTGCTGGATGCAGGTATCTGTTGGGACGATGTTGCAGTACCGGCAACAGATTCTCAAATCCTGGATGGTAAGAGTTTTGTGATCACCGGAACCCTGAGTCGACCCAGATCAGAGATCAAGGATGAGTTGCAATCACTTGGGGCCAAGGTGGTAGGTAGTGTCTCGAGCAAAACCGACTATCTGCTGGCTGGCAGCGATGCCGGTTCAAAACTGGCCAAGGCACAAAAACTTGGGATCACCATCCTGGATGAGGATGGACTTAACAACCTTTTGGCTTCCATTAAATAGGACTTTTAAAAAGCTGAAGGGATCGCTGACTACACCGCCATGCTCTGAAAATGTTAGTTGGTCGATGTCAAAATAACCTCTTGAACTATCACGCAGACAAGCCATGCGCTTCAATAAGCTAATGCCAGACAACGCACGACCTGTTCAGCCATTGAATAACCGTTTCATTCTGATATCTGAAGAATAATGATAGTTATTGGTTGAAACCAGGGTCAGGCAGTTTGCATTCGGCGACGACTTGTCATTGAAATAAAGCCAAACGCCCAACCAGAGCCAGACGGCTGCTGCTAACGGCACTGGATTAGGGGAAATATTCCCTTCAAACGGTACATTCCTCACTAAATTTAACTTAAGTCAATTTTCGCTGGTATTTGCTATAAACCACGGTCAGGAACATTGACGGCGATCATTGTTTTGTAATTATAATAAGTCTAAAGTTTACCCGCCATTATAGAGGTTAATATTGTCTGCACTACGGAGATGTTTGGACAATGTTAACCAAACATTGGCTATTGTTTATAAAATAAATTGTTCTCACACCGAGGTGACCTGAATGAAACATACATCTATTCCTTTACTGATGGCCGGAGCGGTATTATTGTCCACTAGTGTTCTGGCAGAAGAACCCATCAAACCCATCGAGCCGGCAAAGGGCATAAATGCCCCTATGGCTGAGTTGGGTAAGAAACTATTTTTTGATCCCCGGTTGTCCAAGTCCGGATTTATCTCCTGCAACTCATGTCACAATCTCAGCATGGGCGGCACAGACAACCTCAAGACCTCTATCGGCGATCACTGGCAACAGGGACCGATCAACTCCCCCACTGTACTCAACTCCAGCATGAACCTGGCTCAGTTTTGGGACGGCCGCGCCAAAGATCTCAAGGCACAGGCTGGCGGCCCCATCGCAAATCCTGGTGAAATGGGCTCAACCCACAAATTGGCGGTTGAAGTGCTGCAGTCTATTCCTGGCTATGTGGCAGAATTCAAGCAGGTATTTGGCAAGGATAAGGTCAATATAGACATGGTTACTGATGCCATTGCTGAGTTCGAGAAGACTCTGGTAACCCCCAACTCACGTTTCGATAAGTGGCTGAAGGGAGACAAGAAGGCTATCACATCCGATGAAGTTGCAGGCTACAAACTGTTTAAGGAAAGTGGCTGCACCAGCTGTCACAATGGTCCTGCTGTGGGCGGTAACTCCTTCCAGAAGATGGGCGTAGTCGAACCCTACAATGCCAAGAGCCCGGCCGAGGGTCTGGTTGCCGTGACAGGCAAAGATGCTGACCGCTTCAAGTTCAAGGTGCCGACCTTGCGCAACGTTGAGATGACATATCCATACTTTCACGATGGCGAGGCCGAGACCCTGAGTGAGGCGGTGGAGACCATGGGTCGCATTCAGCTGGGCAAGAAGTTCAGTGCGAAAGAGAACGGCCAGGTCGTGGCATTCCTGAAGACACTGACCGGTGATCAACCCGCGTTCCAGATGCCAGTCATGGCACCATCTACCGACAAGACACCACGACCAACACCTTTCGAATAAGTTAACTAACAATATCTCAAAGTGGGGCCACAATTGTATTGTGGCCCTTTTTTATGGCTGTCATTTGGGCCAACTAGAGACACTCTTTCCTTTTGTCATTGGACGGCTGTTAACTATTTCTCAAGATTTACTCCCTGCGTGCGCTAACAAGTGTGTTGGGAAATTGTCAGCCGGTTCTGGAGGCCGTAGGAGACCGATCCGGTGACTTAATAAAAGGTAGTATCTATTCTGCACATATGGATTTCCTTCTGATTCCGAACATACCGATAAGACCTGATCCAAATAGCCAGACTGCGGCGGGGATCGGGACAACACTTGTTCTGTCAGCGGCAATCTCGGCAAACAATGCCCAGGCAGCATACGCTTTTAGGTTTGCATTAAGCGGATCACTGTGCGCAGATGAAGCGCTATACCAGTCTTCTCCTTCGGTATGTGATCCACGCCAGTCCACGGCCCAGTTTTTATCCCTGCTGCCGTCTCCATCGGAATCATATAAGAGGGCATCTGTTAACAGTTTGTCGCCATAATAATTGCCGTCAGGATCCCAGCTTTCAATATCTGCGAAATCATACAAGGTTTTTCCATTGGCAATGGCATAGTCTCTTATTTGCTGATTTCTCAATAGAAGGTTGCTACCAGGAGCACCTCCATTCACATGTCCGGTCATATAGACAAATGTTACATCTTGATAATCTGTTTCCAGGGCATTCATAGTATTAAGGTAAAGGTCTATGTTTGCAGCGGTGGTGTCTGCCTGACCGCACCAGGACCACATGACAACGTTGGTATCACTATTGGCCGGGTCACTCAGGTAGTCCCTGGTATGAGATGCCCATGAACCCCCCAGGTCTCCAGGTTTGAAGTTATCATGAAGATCCAATGCCCCACCACTTCCACCGTTGTTATAGCTGAAGAAATTGGTCGGCATACTCATACCCAGCCCACCACCATTGATAAACCCAACCATTGACGACATACCCGTAGTGACCTGACTGCCATGGGATGTGTGTCCATAGCCAATGTGCAATGTATCTTTTGCCAGTTGATATTGAGATTGGGAATAGGCGTAAAGTTTTGTGTAATTATGGTCAATAATCAATGACGCCGCAGAAGCACTCAGTGGCGTTAAAAAGAAAAAGACAACCACAAGATATAACTTGATTCTAAACATACATACCTCCATGTTGGTAAGTTCTTACAACAGGATGCGTACTGGACCTTTTAGATGAAATCGTCCACCGCTCCTTCGCAGATGTTTGTTTAATAATCGAACAGTTATGCTATAGATTTATTTCACTTAGGATTGAGAGACTAGGATTGAGAGGAAGTTTTTAACGGTTGTACAAAATCATAATTTACGAAGCAATACAAATCCTTTCTTGAGATGGCTTGTTGTTTTGCGACTCGCATCAACATAAGGTGTCAAATAGGTGAATTTACCGGTTGTTAAGAGTTTGAAATCCACTCATCAAACCGTTGACCAAACAAACTGGCCAAAAGCGGGTAGAATATCTCTATTTCCCAAATACCAGGACCAGTTATGGAATCAAAAGAGAGAGATATCTTAGTGGTGATGCGCAGGGTGCTTACCTCGGTTATTCGTGACATAACCCCGGCCCCAGGCCAGCCTATGCCGTTGTCAGAACAGACTACTCAGGATGTGCGAGAGTGTCTGAAGTTGATTGCTGTGCGGGAGCGGGAGCTGGCTGATGCAACCGGGGCAGTGGTGGAGAAGCCATACTATGTGGATCAGCCACCGGAGACCAAGGTTGTGCCCGTAGCTTCTATCGGGAAGGATATGTCGTCCTCACAAAAGGACGACGACTAGGATTTACCCATAAAGGCCTGAGTTAGATCAGGGCAACACCTTCTTGAACGGCTTAACCACAACGCTGGTGAATACCCCAGTGAGGGCGTAGGGGTCCTGGTCCGCCCACTCCTGGGCCGCCTCCAGATCATCAAACTCAGCCACAATCAGACTGCCACTAAAGCCAGCCGGACCTGGATCTTCGCTATCGATGGCGGGATGCGGACCGGCCAGGATCAGACGCCCCTCGTCCCGCAGGGCCTTGATACGTTCCAGATGTTCCGGCCGCACTGCCAACCGAGCTTCCAGGCTGTCCTTACGATCTGTCCCCATGATTGCGTAAAACATTACAGACCTCCCCAGTATTTTATGTGGTTACAATTGCCGATGATGTTACTCCATGCCGGATGCGAGTTCGAGATAAACCCACGATCAAATTCATATATAATAGAAAACAGTGTCATAGCTTTTTCTATCCTAGTAGCGGTTCCCGGCTGAATACAACACATGAAGTATCTGTACGATCTACATACCCACTCCACTGCCTCGGACGGCACCCTAAGACCAAAGGATCTGGTTGCTCGGGCCAAACAGGCAGGTGTGTCTGTACTTGCCCTTACTGACCACGACTCTACCCAGGGGATAGCTGAGGCCAGTGAAGCTGCGCTGCATCTGGGGGTGGATCTGGTTCCTGGCGCTGAGATATCAGTTTCCTGGGGACCTTACGTGATCCATGTGGTTGGGCTTGGCATAGATCCGGAATGTAAATTGTTGCAACAGGGGCTGTCCAGGCAGCGTGAACAGCGCAGGGAAAGGGCCGTGGAGATGGGGCGCCGTCTGGAAAAGAGTGGCATACCAGATGCGTACGATGGTGCTATGGCGCTGTGCAATGGTCGTCTTATCAGTCGTACTCACTTCGCCAGATTTTTGGTAGACCAAGGCTATGTGAGCGATACGAACAAGGTATTCAAAAAGTATCTGGTGCGAGGCAAGCCGGGCTATGTGCGGGGTAGTTGGGCCAGCCTGGAAGAGGTGATAACCTGGATCAAGGCCGCAGGCGGGCAGTCGGTAATCGCCCATCCGGCAAGATACCCCTTTACCCGCACCAAGTTGCGTCGTCTGTTTGAGGAGTTCGTAGAACTGGGTGGCGATGCGATAGAGGTGGTGTCTGGCAACTATACGAGGGATAATTGTTTCACCATGGCCAGACATGCAAAGGACTTTGAATTGATGGGCTCCGTTGGGTCTGATTTTCATGGGCCGGAGCACTCCAGGCTGGAGATAGGACGGATGCTGGAACTTCCGGAGGGCGTAACCCCCATCTGGCACAACTGGAACAGGCAGGATCTGGTGTACTGTAACGTATAAAGGGCACATATCAGCGTGGCGAGAAGCCGTTAGCTGCAAGGCGCGTCTTGCAGGGAATGGCATGCCCTTTTCAAGAGACGCAACACCGCAGATGACGGCTTCTCGCCGCGCCCGAAGGGAGATCCACAAATGACTCAATACTGCGTTTCAGCCCTTATTAAGGGAACAACCATTAACTGCGGACTGCGCCTTGTCTTGAGTCATTTGTGGGTCTCTGATATGTACCCTTTATACGTTACAGTACACTAGCGATCTCATTCTAACCACATAACAACAAGTATTTTGGCATCCTCGCATTATGGCGCAGTTTCTTCATATCCATCCAGACAATCCTCAGCCACGCCTTATACATCAGACGGTTGAGATCATCCGTCGTGGCGGTTTGGTCATATATCCTACGGATTCCAGCTACGCACTGGGTTGCCAGATTGGCAACAAGAATGCCATGGATCGTATCCGCCGCATCCGCCGATTGGATGAAAAACATAACTTCACCCTGGTTTGTCGTGATCTATCTGAGATTGCCACCTACGCCCGGGTAGATAATCAGCACTACCGTCTTCTAAAATCTCTCACCCCTGGGCCATATACCTTTATCCACAAGTCTACCAAGCAGGTTCCCAGGCGCTTGCAGAATGCCAAACGTAAGACCATCGGCATCAGGGTCCCGGACAATACTATTGCCCAGCACATGCTTGAGGAGTTGGGTGAACCTATCATGAGCTCTACCTTGATCCTGCCGGAGGAAGAGCTGCCGATGACCGATCCCTACGAGATGCAGGATGTTCTGGATCATGAGGTGGATGTGATCATCGATGGCGGACACTGCGGCTTTGAGGCCACCACCGTTCTGATCATGGAAGATGAGCAGCCATGGGTGGCAAGAAGAGGGAAGGGCGATGCCTCACAGTTTGAGGATTGATCGGTATATGTCCTGTCTTGATGTCATGGGAACTGTATAATCCACCGATGGGTGACTTGACCATTGTTCAAAAGATTGCTGTTTGGCTGCTACCGGTGCTGTTTGCCATCACCATACATGAGGCCGCCCACGGCTGGATGGCGAATAGGCTCGGTGATGCCACCGCCAGGATGTTGGGTCGGATCACCCTTAATCCACTGAAGCATATTGATCCTGTAGGTACGGTCCTGTTGCCATTGATGCTGGTGTTACTGCAAACTGGGTTTCTGTTCGGTTGGGCCAAGCCGGTGCCAGTGACTTGGCGCAATCTGAAGAATCCGAAGCGGGATATGGGGTTGGTAGCCATGGCCGGGCCTGGGATCAACCTGATAATGGCCTTGATTTGGGCATTGCTGGTTAAGGCGGGTATCGAAATTGCGGCCATATCTCAGTGGGTTGCGATACCACTGATATATATGGGTAGCGCCGGGGTTCTGATAAATGTGGTGTTGATGGTGTTGAATCTGATGCCCATACTGCCACTGGATGGAGGTCGGGTGCTGGTGTCTTTGCTCCCGCCAAGGTATGCGATAGGTCTCTCTCAACTGGAACCCTACGGTATGGTGCTGGTCATCCTGCTCCTGGTTACCGGGGTGTTGTGGCGTGTGATGTCGCCTATCATTAATTTTACCATTGGGATACTCCCTGCATCAGATACGGTCGGGCTTGTTTTAACAAAGCTATTTAGTTAACCACGAGGAAAATCAGTTGAATTCCGTTCCTTCGCAACATGCCCGTGTACTTTCTGGAATGCGCCCCACCGGACGCCTACACCTGGGGCATTATCACGGGGTCCTGAAAAACTGGGTCGAACTCCAGCACGAATATGACTGCTACTTCTTTGTAGCAGACTGGCATGCCCTAACCACTCACTATGATGATCCTTCTATAATCCATGATAGCGTCTGGGATATGGTGATCGATTGGCTTGCTGCCGGAGTGAACCACGGTGAGGCCAAGCTGTTTATCCAGTCACAGGTACCAGAGCATGCGGAGCTGCATCTGTTGCTATCCATGATTACCCCACTGGGTTGGCTGGAACGGGTGCCAAGTTATAAGGATCAGCAGGAGAAGCTCAAGGAGCGGGATCTGGCGACCTACGGTTTTCTCGGATACCCCTTGCTCCAGGCAGCGGATATCCTGATCTATAAAGCGGGCATGGTGCCGGTGGGTGAAGATCAGGTGGCGCATGTAGAGCTGACTCGTGAAGTGGCGCGCAGATTCAATCATATCTACGGGCGCGAACCTGGATTTGAGGAAGCAGCGGAACAGGCAGTAAAAAAGATGGGCAAAAAGAACGCCAAGCTCTTCAGCCGTTACCGTAAGGCCTATCAGGAGCAGGGCGATCAGGAGGCATTGGAAGCGGCAAGGGCGCTATTGGAAAACCAACAGAACATAGGCGTGACGGATCGTGAACGCCTGTTCGGATATCTGGAGGGCGGTGGTCGCATGATCCTGGCAGAACCACAGCCTCTTCTGACCAAGGCCTCCAAGATGCCGGGGCTGGACGGGCAGAAGATGTCCAAGTCGTACCACAACACCATCGCCCTGCGGGATGAGCCGGAGGTGGTGGAGCATGCGCTGCGTACCATGCCCACGGACACCAACCGGGTGCGGCGTAATGATCCGGGTGAGCCGGAGAAGTGTCCAGTGTGGCAATTCCATCTGGTCTACTCGGATGACAGTACCAAAGAGTGGGTGCAGGAAGGGTGTCGTTCTGCTGGAATAGGTTGTGTAGAGTGCAAACAGCCGGTGATCAATGCTGTATTGCAGGAACTCAAGCCGATCCAGGAACGGGCGCGGGAATTTGAGGAGCAGCCGGAACTGGTGCGCAGTATCATTGCAGAGGGCTGTGAAGAGGCGCGGGATCAGGCTCAAGAGACCATGGAAGAGGTGCGCCAGGCCATGGGGCTGAATTATAGATAGTGTCCGTCCAGAAATATCTGTTTAACCGCAAAGGTCACAAAGAGCGCAAAGAAAACATTATGTTGATCAATATATTAACTTCGCGTTCTTTGCGTTCTTCGCGGTTAATTCCCTGTTTTCTGATGGGCGCTAGATAGGCAGAGTATGAGCTCAATCGACGAAACAGTGCACGAACATCATCCTGGAGAGCAGGAGGAGATGCCTTTTGCCGTAGTGCAGGGTGCGCCCTGGAGTACTCTGCCAAAGGATCTGTATATACCACCCGATGCCCTTGAGGTATTTCTCGATGCGTTCGAGGGACCGCTGGACCTTCTCATCTACCTGATAAAGCGCCAGAATCTGGATATTCTGGACATCCCAATTGCCCACATAACCGCGCAGTACATGGAGTATGTGGAGCTGATGAAAGAGTTTAAGCTGGAGTTGGCCGCAGAATATCTGCTGATGGCCGCCATGCTGGCCGAGATCAAGTCCCGCATGCTGTTGCCGCGTCATGAAGAGGACGAAACGGAAGAGGGTGATCCTCGGGCTGAATTGATCAGGCGGCTGCAGGAGTATGAAAGATATAAACAGGCGGCAGAAGACATGGATGCCCTGCCCAGACTGGGCCGTGATCAGTTCCAGGCAGAGGCAGAGATGCAACACCAAGCCCAGGAACAGAGGTTGCCCGATGTGGATCTAAGAGAGATGTTACTGGCGCTAAAGGATGTACTACACCGGGCGGACATGTTCTCCAGACACCATGTGCAGATGGAACCGCTATCAGTGCGTGAGCGTATGTCACTAGTATTGGGGGTGCTAACTAGCAACGGCTTCACCGATTTTACCGACCTGTTTGAGGTGGAAGAGGGTAGGTTAGGCGTGGTGGTAACATTTCTAGCCATACTTGAGCTGATCAAGGAGAGCCTGATCATACTGGTTCAGGCGGATTCGTTCGGACCAATACACGTCAAGGCCGTATCGGATTAACCAGATCGCTGACAGCGGCAGGTAAACAGAGAGCGCAAGGAAAACTAACTTGGCAGACATAAAGATAAAAGAGATCGTTGAGGCCGCACTGATGGCGGCTGGCAGGCCCCTAAGCCTGGACCAGATGCTGGATCTGTTTCAACAGGATGCGAGACCGGATAAAAGCGAACTGCGTGCGGCTATCGAAGCATTGCGTGAGGATTATGCCGGCAGATCCATAGAGTTGCTGGAGACCGGCGCCGGTTTCCGGATAAATGTGCGGTCGGAATATTCGACATGGGTCTCCAGACTATGGGAAGAGCGCCCACCCAGATATTCCCGCGCCATGCTTGAGACCCTCGCCCTGATTGCCTATAGACAGCCCGTCACCCGTGGCGAGATTGAGGATGTAAGGGGGGTCAGTGTAAGCAGTAACATCATCAAGACCCTGATGGAGCGCAACTGGATCAGGGAGGTTGGGCATAGAGATGTGCCCGGCAGACCGGCACTGCTAGCGACCACCAAGGAGTTTCTCAACTACTTTGGCCTCAAGACCCTGAACGATCTGCCCACACTTTCCGAGATAAAGGATCTGGATTCCATCAACTGCGAACTGGATCTGGATGACCCTGACAAAATCAAAGAGACACCTGAAGATACAGCCGATCTGGTGATGCTGGATGTGAGTGAGGATCACGCGGTAATAGATACGGATGAGCAGCATGCTGATTCATCCGAACCAATTCCACAGGAAAATCATGAACATGATTGATGTTGATACCGGTCCGCAGGGCGAACGTTTGCAAAAAGTGCTGGCCAACGCCGGTTTTGGTTCCAGACGTGAAATTGAGCGCTGGATCGAAGAGGGTAAGATAAAGATAAATGGTCAGCTAGCCAAATTGGGTGACAGGGTAAAGGGAGACGACTTGGTCCAGGTGGGCAATCGCCGGGTTCGGATAGACCGGATCAGCGATATCGAAAGACTGGTAATCGTCTATAACAAGCCGGAAGGTGAGGTTGTCACCATGAATGATCCGGAGGGACGTCCCACAGCCTTTCAACGTCTGCCTAAACTCAAGGGCTCCGGACGCTGGATCGCCGTTGGAAGATTGGATATCAACAGCAGCGGTCTGATGTTGTTTACCACCGATGGTGAGCTGGCAAATCGTCTGATGCATCCATCCAAGGCAGTAGAACGGGAGTACGCGGTCAGGGTGCTGGGCAAAGTAACAGCGGAGATGCTGGAGACTCTGACAAACGGGGTGGAACTGGAAGACGGCCCAGCCAGGTTTGAGGACATTGTGGAGTCCGGCGGCGAAGGCGCAAATCGCTGGTTTCATGTGGTCATCATGGAAGGGCGCAATCGAGAAGTGAGGCGCATGTGGGAAGCGGTAGGTGCTAAGGTCAACAGACTCAAACGGGTAAGGTATGGACCGGTCATGCTAGGTGATCGTCTACATGTGGGTAAGAGCCGCGATCTAGAACCAAAGGAGATGACTGGCCTGCTGGCTATGGTAGGTCTGGAACAAGAACAAACTAAATCTAAAGCAAACAGAGGTGCCGGCCGCAGGACACCACGTCCTAATTCAGGAAAAACAGACAGATCAAAAGGTCGAAAACAGCGTCATTGATGTCATTCACTCCAAGCCGTCCACAACTGCGCGAAGTCTTTGATCATCTCCTGAAAAACTACGGTGAACAGAACTGGTGGCCGGGAGAGACGCCGTTCGAGGTGATGATAGGAGCTATCCTCACCCAGAATACCGCTTGGTCAAACGTAGAGAAGGCCATAACAAACCTGAAGCAAGCTGATCTGTTATCACCATTCTCTATGCTTGAGGTCAGCCAGGAACAACTTGCTGACCTGATTCGACCCTCAGGTTATTTCAATGTTAAGGCAGATCGCCTCAAGAACTTCTGCCGTTTTTTGCAGCAAAGTGGTGGGGAATCGGGCCTGCAGGGAAAAACAACAGAAGAGTTGAGGAAGAAGCTACTCTCGGTTAATGGGATTGGTCCAGAGACGGCAGATGATATGTTGCTCTACGCTTTTGAACGGCCGGTCTTCGTTATAGATGCATATACCAGGCGTATCTTTACCTACTTGGGTATGGCGTCTGGGAATGAATCATATGAAGAGATGCGTTCTGGCTTCGAATCGGCTCTTGGACCGGATGTATCACTGTACAATGAATTTCATGCGTTGATCGTGCGCCACGCCAAAGAGGCATGCAATACCAGGCCACATTGCGAACAATGTGGTCTGGTTAAGATATGTTCTATGGGTAACAACCGCCAGAAAATATCAGGCAGTTAGATACGTCAGATCATCAATACGTTTGCAGCATGTAGGCCCTTAGGGCCTTCGCTAATCTCGAACTGAACCTTCTGACCCTCTTTAACGGTTTTATAGCCTTCCATCTCGATAGCGGAAAAATGAACAAACACATCTTGTTCGCTATCATCAGGGGTTACAAAACCGTAGCCTTTGGCATTATTGAACCACTTAACTGTACCTGTAGCCATTTAACTAACTCCTCCTCACTACAATACAAACTATCTACTAACGATCTAATTATTTTGCTTACATTTTTATCTGTTACTGCAATAAACTGCCGAGATCATGGATATGATAACCATCAATTATTAAGCGCTTATATACAGTTATAAGAATCACAGTATAACCATCGGGTAAAAATGGTCAAATGGTTGATAATTTATCAAAACAGTGATTCTATCTAGCTGTGATCCACGCCCACAACAATAATTACACTAATATCTATATATCATCATTAGTGAATGGCATAATACATTATGATAACAGTCTATTACGGTATTTAATTAAAGTACATTATTCAATTGTGTATGGTCTTTATCGAATGGCCAAATACACAAGTTATTCCTCAATTTAAGCTAAAATAAGAGATATGTCAGATCAAATAGATAAAGAGCATGACGGTGACCTTGCGATTCAGGAACTAAAGCCGGAATTGCAGCCTCCAAGCATGTATAAGGTAATCCTGTTAAACGATGACTACACGCCGATGGATTTTGTTGTAGAGGTGCTTGAATCTTTTTTCAGAATGACTCAAGAGCAGGCGGCACGAGTGATGATGAGTGTTCACAACAAAGGAGTTGGTGTATGCGGTATCTTTACCAGAGATATAGCTGAGACAAAAGTCGTCCAAGTGAATGAATACTCGCAGAACAATCAGCACCCGCTGTTATGCGCAATGGAAGAGAGCTAGTTTTTAGGCAAGGTTTGTCCTATACAGTAGCAATATAGGAATCGGATTAAACATGTCCATATTAAGCAAAGAACTTGAATTTACCTTAAACCACGCCTTCACCAAGGCGCGGGAGCGTAATCATGAATTCATGACAGTTGAGCATCTATTGCTGGCGCTATTGGAGAATAGATCCGCCCTGGATATCCTAAACGGCTGCAATTTGGACATAAGCAAATTAAGAGCGGAAGTAAACAAATTTATAGATGAAACGACACCGCTGCTCCCGGAGGATGATGAGCAAGAGATCCAGCCAACTATAGGTTTTCAGAGGGTTCTTCAAAGGGCGGTCTTTCATGTCCAGTCATCAGGACGCAAGGAGGTAACCGGAGCAAACGTACTAGTTGCTATCTTTGGTGAACAGGAGTCTCAGGCTAATTACCTGCTGTCCTTGCAAGGTATGTCGCGTCTGGATGCGGTCAACTATATGTCCCACGGCGTCACCAGGACCGATGATATCCGGGAAGATCATTCCTTCGGCGATGAGATTGATGAAGATGGAGAGGTTGTTTCTCCTTCAAGTTCTCCGCTGGATGAGTACACCGCCAACCTGAATGAACTAGCGAAGAAGGGTAAGATTGACCCACTGATTGGTCGTGAAATTGAGATAGAACGTACCGTCCAGATCCTTTGCCGCAGACGTAAAAATAACCCGCTTCTGGTAGGAGAGGCCGGTGTAGGTAAGACCGCCATTGCTGAAGGCTTGGCCAAGATGATTTTTGACGAAAAGGTCCCAAAGGTTCTGGCCAATAGCATCATCTATTCATTGGATCTGGGAAGTCTGGTAGCTGGAACCAAGTACCGAGGTGATTTTGAAAAGCGCCTGAAGGCGGTTCTGGCACAACTTAAGGATCAGCCTGACGCAATTCTCTTTATCGATGAGATTCATACCGTGATCGGAGCCGGTTCTGCTTCCGGTGGGGTTATGGATGCGTCAAATCTGATCAAGCCGGTTCTAGCAAACGGGGATCTACGCTGCATAGGTTCCACCACATATCAGGAGTTCCGTGGCATATTTGAGAAGGACAGGGCACTGGCCAGACGCTTCCAGAAGATCGATATCTCTGAGCCTTCGGTCGACGAGACGATTGATATCCTGGAAGGACTCAAGAGCAGGTTCGAGTCACATCACGAGGTTAGCTATACCAAATCGGCCTTACGCGCAGCAGCCGAACTTTCAGCTCGTCATATCAATGACCGTCATCTGCCGGATAAGGCGATTGATGTTATTGACGAGGCCGGCGCCAGGGTCCAGTTGCAACCAGACGATGAGCGTCAGTCCAAGGTTGATGTGGACGATATTGAAAACATAGTAGCCAAGATGGCCCGCATCCCACCGAAGAGCGTTTCCGTGTCTGATGTGGAGGCACTGCGCACCCTGGATCGGGATCTCAAGATGGTGGTATTTGGTCAGGATTCTGCAATAGATACTCTCACCTCAGCCATGCGTATGAGCCGTACCGGACTAGGAGGGGAACAGAAGCCTGTAGGTTCCTTCCTGTTTACCGGGCCGACTGGTGTGGGTAAGACCGAGGTTACCAGGCAACTGGCGCTAATCCTGGGAATCAATCTGATACGTTTCGACATGTCAGAATATATGGAGCGACATACGGTTTCACGCCTGATAGGTGCTCCTCCTGGATATGTTGGATACGATCAGGGCGGTCTGCTTACAGAAGAGGTAACTAAACATCCACACTCGGTGTTGTTGTTGGATGAGATAGAAAAGGCCCACCCTGACGTATTTAATCTCATGCTACAGATTATGGATCATGGGACACTGACCGATAATAACGGCAGAAAGGCCGATTTTCGCAGTGTAGTGATTGTAATGACCAGTAATGCCGGCGCAATGGAAATGAACCGTTCGTCGATCGGTTTTACCACCCAAGACAATAGCAGCGATGGCATGGAAGCGATCAAAAAGATCTTTACTCCAGAGTTCCGTAACCGTCTGGATGCCATAGTCCAGTTTAATTCCCTGCCATCGAATGTGATTCATCACGTGGTGGACAAATTCATCTTCGATCTGGAAGGAAAGCTGGAACAGAAAAATGTATCTCTGATGGTAGAACCAGAGACCAAATTGTGGTTGGCCGAGCACGGCTATAACGAAAAGATGGGTGCGCGTCCGATGGAGCGTCTGATCAAAGAAAAGATCAGCAAGCCTTTGGCAGAGGAGCTGCTGTTTGGCGCACTAACAGAGGGTGGGGTTGTTCGCGTCTATGTCTCTGGCGATGAGCTCAAGTTCGAGCTGAAGGATCACATCGTCTCCTGATTTCTGGAGACGAATAACTTCTATTAACGAGCGCGATAGGTAATACGTCCCTTGCTTAGGTCGTAAGGTGTGAGCTGTACGGTAACGGCGTCACCGGTAAGGATTCGGATATAGTGCTTGCGCATCTTTCCGGAGATGTGTGCTGTTACAACATGACCATTTTCCAGTTCTACGCGGAACATGGTGTTTGGGAGTGTTTCAACCACTGTCCCTTCCATCTCGATAAAATCTTCTTTTGCCATTCGTTGTCCTGTATCTCAGTATATTGGTTTTGCAATTCGGGCGGGAGTATAACACAAGCTGCCGTAATCAAATCCAGCATTATAGGACTAATTCTGGAATTGTGATGGTTTCTGCGGTTGAAAACTCCTTCCAAACACCCTCGCTGTAAACCTGTACCGGTCTGTAGTCCTGTTTGTATTCCATTTTTTGGCATCCTGGCACCCAATATCCTAGGTATAACCAGGGCAAACCGAGACGTTTGGTTTCATTAATCTGCCAGAGAATTGCAAACACCCCTGGACTAAGTGTGTCCATCTCTGGGTCAAAAAAAGTGTACACCGCTGAGATTCCGTGGGGCAGCATATCGATAACCGCGACCGATAGTAGCTTGCCATCTATGCGAAACTCAACAAAGCTGGTGTCACACCAGGAGCTGATGAGAAACCGGCGGTAATCATCCTCTGTCGGGTTGGCCATCTCACCCTCAGGATGCCTGGAGTTGATGTATCTCAAATAGAGGTCAAAATGATCCTGGCTGAATCTAGCCGTCAGGGTAGTGACCTTGAGGGTCGCTTGATGTCTATTCCAGACCCTGCGTTGACTGCGTCTTGGGGTAAATCGGTCAACTGGCAGACGTATTGGGACACATGACTGGCAACCCTGACAATCAGGGCGGTAAATATCACTGCCGCTTCGACGAAAGCCCATATCCAACAAGGATTGGTAGAGTGTTGAGTGCTTCTTGGCCTCTGGGTCAATAAACATGGTTCGCGCTTGCGGCCCCGACAGATACGAACAGGAGTGTTCGGCTGTCCTGAACAGCCTAAGGCGTCCAGTGTCGTGTCTGTTATTCGAAGTCATAACCGATATCTTAAACGTTTATCTTGGTGGCAGCGCTATCCGATGACCATGAGGTAGTGTCGGATTTGGTGTTGCACCATGTTGATAATAGATCACAAAAAACAGAACGTTGGATCTCCTCCGCACCCAGGCTGGTTATGTGTTCGGAGTAAACTTGGCAATCGATCAATCTATAGCCCCAGGAAATTAGTCTCTTGCAAAGAAAGGCTAGCGCAATCTTTGAGGCATCGTTACGGCGACTAAACATGGATTCCCCAAAGAAGACCATGCCGATGGCTACCCCATACAGTCCTCCAACTAGATCTTCCCCGTCCCATATCTCAACGGAGTGGGCGTGTTTATGCTTAAATAGATCCAGATAGGCCAGTTGCATCTCCTGGGAAATCCAGGTTTCTGCCTGTTTTTTCCGTGGATCAGCGCATGCTGTAACCACCTGTTGAAACGCCTGGTCAATGGAAATAGAAAAACCGCAATTGCGAATACGCTTGCGCAGACTGCGCGAGATCCTGAGACGTTCCGGGTATAGAATAGACCTCGGGTCTGGTGACCACCACAGAATGGGCTGATCTTCGTTGTACCAGGGGAATATCCCGGACCTGTAGGCATTCAATAGCCGTGGTACTGACAGATCACCGCCCACAGCCAGAAGTCCATCCGGTTCAAATTCGGCCTGCTCGACTGGTGGAAATTGTTCATCGGGCTTGTTGGGATCTAGAATAAAAAGCATAATCAGGTAAAACCGACAGGCGTGAATTGATGAAGAATCAGACTCTAAGGATCCTAGTAGGCGACAGCGTACAACTGCAGAAGGTAGGCGCTGCTACCAGTGAAAGGTATGCGTCTACCGTTATCGGCTTCGTGCCAGGCAAAAGTCTACTTGTTAGTGCACCTACGGTAAACGACAAATCTGTTTTAATCAGGGAGGGACAACAGTTTGCAGTGCGCATGCTACAGGGTAGTTACATCCAGGCGTTTGTTGCCAAGGTACTACATAATGCACTTGCACCTTACCCCTATCTGCATCTCAGTTTCCCGCGTGAGGTGGAGAGCATAGAGGTGCGCAATGCAGACCGGGCGGACACTAATATTCCGGTCATGACCAAGAACGTGAAACTGCCGAATGAGAAAGAAAACTGGAAATCAGCTTTTTTCAAGGATATCAGCTCAACTGGCGCCAAACTTGAGAGCATGAGCAAGATCGGAGAACAGGATGATGAGCTGTCAATCCAGTTAAAGTTGATAATTTGCGATCAAGAAGAGGACCTGGAGCTCCATGCCGCGATAAAGAACATGGAAGAGCCCAAGAATGTGGGGGCGGATGAATGGGGTGTGTTTGTTTCAGGTCTCCAGTTTGTAAACCCAGGTCGCCTGGAACAGGTTTTGATACAAAATTACGTACTCGAACATAGAATGAGTTACGAACTATAGCAGTATCACTTAGAGCCGCAGACTGGTTTTGGTCGACCTGCGGCTCTGAGTAGCGATCAGCCTTCGCTGTCTAGTGCATCCAGATAGCGTTCTGCGTCCAGCGCGGCCATACAACCGGTCCCAGCAGATGTGATGGCCTGCTTGTACACGTGGTCCATAACATCACCTGCGGCAAAAATACCTTCGATGCTGGTTTGGGTGGCGTTACCCTCTGTACCACCAGTTACCGTCAAATAACTGTGTTGCATCTCAAGTTGTCCAGCAAAGATGTCGGTATTGGGCTTGTGTCCGATGGCGATGAAGATGCCCTGGAGTTCCAGCTCTTTGGTAGAGCCATCCTTCACATTTTTAATCCGCATGCCAGTTACACCGGTCTTGTCCCCAAGGACCTCATCCAACACGTGATCCCATTCAATCTTCACATTGCCTGTTTCGGCCTTTTGGATCAGCTGATCAGACAGTATTTTCTCAGAACGGAAGGCGTCACGACGGTGTACGACGGTGACTTCAGCGGCGATATTTGATAGATACAAAGCCTCTTCTACTGCACTGCTACCGCCACCAATGACGGCAACCTTCTGATCGCGGTAGAAAAAACCGTCGCAGGTGGCGCAAGCAGAAACCCCACGCCCTTTAAATTCTTCCTCTGATTCCATTCCAAGATACTGGGCTGATGCACCGGTTGCGATGATTAGGGCATCGCAGGTATAGGTGGCTTGATCTCCAATCAGACGGAATGGTTTTTGCCCAAGTTCAGTGGTGTGGATGTGGTCAAAGATCACCTCTGTATTGAAGCGTTCCGCGTGTTTTAGCATGCGATCCATCAGCTCTGGTCCCTGAACACCTTCATGGTCTCCAGGCCAGTTGTCTACTTCGGTTGTGGTAGTGAGCTGTCCGCCTTGCTCCATTCCGGTGATTATGACTGGATTAAGATTAGCGCGGGCTGCGTAAACCGCAGCTGTGTATCCGGCCGGACCTGACCCCAGGATCAGTAAACGGCAGTGCTTGGTTTCACTCATGTGCAATTACTCCGAAAAAATGGCATATATTTTATTCAGTATCGCAAAGCTTTTGGTCAATTATTAAGGAAATTAAGACGGGATTGTATAAGTAAAACAGAATTGTGATGGCCTAGTGATATTCGGTCAAATATCTAAGCCAAATAACATTTCCTGTCATGAAACGTTGTTTCCTGTTGATGACCAAATCTTACGTAATGTTCACCTATGGGTAAAGGAGAGAATATGCAGATTGGTATTCCCGGCGTGTGCCAAGGAGCACATGGTAAACGCTGTCCACAGTTCTGATTCTATATGTTGAGGGTGGGCGTATAGTGCATGATGCTTTAAAAACTAGGTAAACCGATATATAAGCCTATACAAATCCTTAAGAAATTAGACTAAATATGTTATATATCTATATAATAGATAAGCAACTATTCCAACAATATAAGCAGTCTGAAAAGATTAAAGAGATAGGGTGGAGTTAAGTTGGATATCCACCTGATATACTGCGCAATAATTATTTATTAATAACATACTGGGTTTAACAAGGTGTCACAGGCAAGTAAAATAGCCAAAAGTCAGAACGATATTGGAATGCAACTGAACAGACGTCTGCGTGAAGGTCTGATGCTGCTTCTGCTTGCAGTATCGGCCTATCTGTTACTCTCTTTACTGACCTTTTCTCCACAGGATCCTGGCTGGTCCTACACCGGTGCGCACAAACAGGTAATAAATGCCGGCGGCCCGGTCGGTGCTTGGTTTGCCGATGTATTTCTCAATCTGTTTGGTTTCTTCGCTTATATCTTTCCGCTGATGCTGGCGTGGAGCAGTTGGACCATCCTCTATCAAAGTAACCCGGAAGGCCCCTTAGATCTCACTATCATTAATCTGCGCGCCTTGGGGTTTGTCCTTACCCTGGCCTGTGGAAGCACTCTGTCATCTATGCATGTGGCAGACTTCGATATCCCCTTTCCAACAGGTACCGGTGGCATACTCGGTGCTTTTTTGATGGGGCAGATGATCGACGTATTCAGTTCCACCGGCAGCACCCTGCTACTGATTGCCATGTTTCTGAGCGGTGTGACCCTGTTTACCGGGGTCTCCTGGTTTACCGTCATGGACGAGATAGGAGGTGCGACACTGAACCTGTTTCGTATTGCCCAACGTTTTTATAAGAATATGATTGAACAGCGCCGGGCCGATAGTATGAAACGCCAGCGCTTGGATGCTCTGAAGGAAGACAAGATCAAACAGGTGAGGAGAACTCCGCCTAAGATTGAGCCGGTGATACGTGAGGTAAAACCGAGCGTCAGAACAGAAAAAGAGAGACAGGTACCACTGTTCTCTGCGGATCACGCCGATGAACTGCCGCCACTTGCGCTTCTGGATAAGGTAAAGAGAAGTGAAGGTGGCTATACCAAGGAGGCACTGGAGGCTATATCCAGACTGGTCGAAATCAAGCTGCGTGACTTTGGCATAGATGTAGAGGTAGTGGCGGTATGTCCAGGTCCGGTGATCACCCTATTCGAATTACAGTTGGCGCCTGGTCTTAAGGTTAGCCGCATTACCAATCTCTCTAAGGATCTGGCCCGGGCACTTTCAACCACCAGTGTTCGTGTAGTCGAAGTGATTCCAGGTAAATCTGTAGTCGGACTGGAGATACCTAACGAACAAAGAGAGATGGTCTACCTGAGCGAAATCCTGAAATCAGAGGCCTATGACGAAGCAAAATCACCTCTCACCATGGCTCTGGGTAAGAATATAGCTGGTGAACCAGAAGTAGCTGATCTGGCCAAGATGCCCCATGCCCTTATTGCTGGTACTACTGGTTCAGGTAAATCCGTAGCCATCAACGCCATGATCCTAAGCATCCTGTACAAGTCCAAGCCGGAAGAGGTGCGCATGATCATGGTAGACCCCAAGATGCTGGAGTTGTCAGTGTATGAAGGGATACCGCACCTGTTAACACCTGTAGTTACCGACATGAAAGAAGCGGCAAACGCCTTGCGCTGGTGTGTTATGGAGATGGAGCAGCGTTACCGCATAATGGCATCAGTGGGTGTGCGCAATCTGACCGGTTATAACAAGAAGGTTATAGAGGCGGAAAAACGGGGAGAGCTGCTGCCAAATCCGTTGTACCGAACTGATCTCCCTCCTGGACAGGAGCAAAGTCAGGAAGAGCATCTGACAAAATTGCCGTATATCGTTGTGGTTATCGACGAACTGGCTGACTTGATGATGGTGGTTGGCAAGAAGGTAGAGGAGCTGATAGCACGCCTGGCACAAAAGGCCCGTGCCTGCGGAATCCATCTGTTATTGGCTACTCAGAGACCATCGGTTGATGTAATCACCGGTCTGATCAAGGCGAATATCCCAACCAGAATAGCCTTCCAGGTGTCATCGCGAATAGACTCCCGCACCATTCTGGATCAGATGGGGGCAGAAACCCTGTTGGGGCATGGCGACATGTTATTTCTGCCGCCCGGCGCATCCATACCACAGCGTATGCATGGCGCATTCGTTGACGACAACGAAGTTCACCGAGTAGTTAAGCACCTGAAGGAGATGGGTAAGCCTGACTACATAGAAGATATCCTGCATGGGAGTAGTGATTCTATTTCAGGCATATCGCCTGATGGGAGCGTAGAGGATGCTGATCCACTATATGATGAGGCGGTAATGATAGTAACTGAAACCAGACGCGCCTCTATCTCGGGAGTACAACGGCGTCTCAAGATAGGTTATAACAGAGCCGCCCGAATGATTGAAGAGATGGAGAGGGTAGGCATCGTTGGTCCGGCAGAATCGAATGGCAGTCGCCAGGTATTGGCGCCACCACCACCAGAGGTATGAGATGAAATTTACGAAGTTATTTGTAGTGATACTGGCGCTATTGATAAGCCAGACAGCAGCGGCTGGCGCAGGAGAGAAGAGATTAAAAAAACTTTTGCGAGAGACAAAATCTGTACAGGCAAAATTTACCCAGACCGTTATCTCCAAATCAAGAAAGCGTTCCTCACATGCAAAGGGGATGCTGTACATAAAGCGCCCAAAATACTTCCGTTGGGACTATAAAGTGCCATATGAGCAGAACATTATTGCTGACGGCACCAGGGTATGGGTGTTCGAACCGGATATAGAGCAAGTTAGTACCATGATGCAAGATGCTGCGCTCGCGGGTACACCGGCTGTGGCGTTGATGGGTGGTGAAACACTGGATAAACAGTTCAACATCAAGGAGCTTGGTAAGCAGCATGGAATGGATTGGGTTGAGCTGACCCCGAAGGATGATGAGGCACAGTTCACTAGTATACGACTTGGTCTGGATAAGAAGGGACTAAAACTTTTAGAGATGTTGGACAAGCGGGGACTGACTTCCAGATTCCACTTTACCGAGATCGTTCATGGCGTAAAGTTCCCCAAGGACCTGTTTAAGTTCACCCCACCAGATAGTTACAACTCATTTCTAAATATTCCTAAATGACCACTGCCGATCTCTTCCCTCAATCCGACAATGAGGGTTTGAGACCGCTGGCTGACCGGATGCGGCCACGCAGTCTGGAAGAGTTTCAAGGACAGGTACACATCATGGGGGCGGATAAGCCCCTGCGTTGTGCTATCGAGACTGACCGACTCCACTCCATGATCTTCTGGGGTCCTCCTGGCACCGGCAAGACCACCCTGGCGCGACTCATCGCACGCCACTCCGGAGCACAGTTTCTAAGCCTATCCGCCGTACTGGCCGGGGTAAAGGAGATTAGAGCAGCCGTAGAACAGGCCAAGCATGCGCGCCAGATGGAGGATCGGCCAACGGTCTTATTCATTGATGAGGTGCATCGCTTTAATAAGTCCCAACAGGACGCATTTTTGCCCCATGTGGAAGACGGTACCGTAGTATTTATCGGAGCCACCACCGAAAACCCCTCATTCGAACTCAACAACGCCCTGTTATCCAGAGCACGTATCTATGTTCTCAAGAGTCTTGAAGTACCTGAGCTGGAACAGATCGTTCTAGCTGGTCTAAATGACCCGGTACATGGCCTAGGTGAGCGCAAGCTAGAGATAACACCAGAACTGATAAACCTTATTGCACAGGCAGCGGATGGCGATGCCCGCAGGGCGCTGAATCTACTCGAGATATCAGCTGATCTTAGCAATGACAAAGTCATCAGCAGAGAGACGGTTGCAGAGGTGGTATCTGGCAACGTAAGACGATTTGATAAGGGTGGAGATGCGTTCTATGACCAGATCTCCGCCCTGCACAAGAGCGTACGCGGTTCTTCACCAGACGCGGCTCTGTATTGGCTGTGCCGAATGCTGGATGGCGGGTGTGACCCGATCTATCTCGCCCGACGTGTAGTGCGCATGGCCTCAGAGGACATAGGCAATGCTGACCCCAGAGGGTTATCGATCGCCCTGAATGCGTGGGAAACGCAGGAGCGTCTGGGTTCACCTGAGGGTGAGCTGGCCATCGCCCAAGCCGTGGTGTATCTGGCGAGCGCTGCCAAAAGCAACGCGGTGTATATGGCCTATAAGGCAGCTATGGCGGATGCAAAACAACATGGCTCTCTGGATGTGCCGGTACATCTGCGCAATGCCCCGACCAAGCTTATGAAAGAACTTGGTTACGGCAAAGAGTACCGCTACGCCCATGACGAACCTGATGCCTATTCGGCAGCTGAGAGCTACTTCCCGGATGAGATGGGAGAGGGCAGATACTATCATCCGGTAGAACGCGGTTTGGAGATCAAGATAAAGGAGAAGTTAGAGCGACTGCGTCAAAGCGACGAACTAGCGAGACAAAAGAACAATTCAAAATCAGAATAAAAAATAACGATCCCTGCCGCAAGCGGACGGGGTATTAACATCATCACGTCATCCCGGCGAAGGCCGGGATCCATATCCACCAATGGTGGTCACTTCTCTGGATTTCATCCTTAGATCCGTAAACGGTGCATCCATGCACCACTTCTCCGGCCTTCGCCGGAATGACAGTATTCGCAGCAAGCTGCGGGGAATTGAACCCTCAGAGATTAAAACCATCGGCTGAATCTGTTATTTAATCTGTATAAATGGATAAAAGATGTAGTCTCCACCGCCGGCTGAGGCATGGCAATAGATACAGCCACCGTTATCTGCGCGATCTTTGCCTTTGAGGAACCGTCCTGCAACCTGGATCTGTTTCCCGCCGATATTTTTTGCGAACAAGGTTCCATCGGGTCTGTATTTGGCCCAAAACCAGTTCTTATTATCATTGTCATAGCCAGTCTCTCGTTGGAACATAACGGTGTATGAAGTGAGATGTTTGGCACGATTCTGTATCACCTCTTCCACGGTCAGACCCTCTCGGTCATAGTTGCGTTTAACCACAACAAACCCGCGGTTACCGTTTACACTGATATTCCGATATACCAGTTCAAGTATCCAGCCATGAGGTTTGGCCGCCCCCACAAAAGGCTCTGCCGGTTGCATATTGCCTCCGGTGATTCGTTGTTTTTCCAGTTCTGTCCAGAGAGTCCTGGCGTAGGCTATATCGCTGTCGGTTCCTGCCTGTTCTGCCACTGCGGGCAAGGCAAGGAAGATCAGAGCAGCGGTAAATATAGCCGATATATTGTTGGATAACGTCATTGGCAAAATCCTTAGACATACGGCCGATCAGGCGATATCAGGCCCAACCGGCCAAAATCCCGATTGCCTATTTATATCGGTCGTGGTTAAAGACGTAATCGCCGCCAGACGCTGCCTTATGACAGGCAATGCAACCCTTTGCTGCGCCTTTACCGATCTTCCCGGCCAACTGCATCTTCTTGGGATTGGTGTGCAGTGAACCATCCGGTTTGAATTTGGCATAAAACCAATCCTTGTTTTCAGCGTCATAACTGGCTTCGCGCTTGAACATGACGGTTACAGCACCAAGAAAGGCGCTTGGATTATTTGCTACCTTGGCCACATCTACGCCTTTACCGCCATAATTGCGTTTAACAATCACAGTGCCGGTATGGCCATCTACGGTAATTTTGCCCTCAATCACGTCCAGGATAGCACCGTGGGGCGACACGCCTGCATAAGGCTTGGACATGAGCGAGTCTTTACCAGCCAACTGGGCAGATTCAAGGGCCTTCCAGAGTTCGCCTGCATCACTCACACTCTTGTCATCACCGAATGGGGCAGCATCGGCAAAGGCAAGAGAGGGAAGCAGGGTCACAAGAGAGATCAGAACTGTTTTTTTCATTGCATGCTCCATTTCGTTTATTTGATCTGATGAGTAAAAAACGAAGTTGTAGATACAACCTCTAAACCCTATACGCAGCTTGAGAATCATTGGATTCAATAAATTCAAAAAAATAGCTGTGATAATTCCCCATAGATCTCGTCCTCAAACAGCTCTGGGTGTAGAATGCATGTCTTTAACTTAGTGGAGTTACTACAAGGTGTTACAGGCCATATCAATTGCCGCAGGCGGTGCCGTCGGCGCGCTGTTGCGATTTTGGACCTCGAATGGGGTTCATGCCTTGCTTGGGCGTGGTTTTCCTTATGGGACATTGTCAGTGAATATCCTTGGCTCTTTGGCCATGGGTTTTCTCTACGTGCTGTTTCTGGAGCGTATGACAGTTGAACCGGAAGTGAGAGCCGCTCTGCTGGTGGGACTGCTGGGTGCCTTTACTACCTTCTCCACCTTCTCTATAGAAACGCTGAATCTGATGGAACAGGCTGAATATGCCAAGGCTCTGTTCAACATGATTCTTAGCGTTCTGGGATGTGTGATTGCAGCCTGGATTGGGCTGAAGATCGGGAGGCAGATATGAAAACGCTGGAAGTTACCATGGTACGTATCTATCTGAATGAGGGACAGCACCAGATGAAGGGACTTATGCAGCTACTGCATGACGAAGAGAAGGTGCGTGGCGTTACTGCTTTCCGTGGAGTGGCCGGGTTTGGGCAGTCCGGCAGGATGCACTCATCCACACTGTTGGATATGTCCCTGGATCTGCCTTTAGTAGTCGAGTTTTTTGATGAAGTCGCGAAGGTGGAACAGGTCATGCAGCGCCTGAATAAGATCGTAAAACCGGGCCATATAGCAAGCTGGTCCGCAACAATCAATGTTGGTGAATAGATAATGTTAGATCCTCGTTTACTCAGAAATGAACTGGAAGCCACAGCCAAACAGTTGACTCGACGCGGTATGCTCCTGGATACGGCACATATTGCAGAGTTGGAGGCACGCCGTAAGGAACTACAGATAACGGCTGAAAGATTGCAGAGTGATCGTAACAGCCGCTCCAAGATGATAGGCAAAGCCAAAGCAGCAGGGGAGGATATACAGCCTCTTCTGGACGAGGTTTCGAACCTGGGTGAAGAGCTGACGCAGGCCCAGGATGATCTGGGCTCGGTCCAGATTGAATTACACAAGCTGATTCTGGCGATACCAAACATTCCGTCAGCGGATGTTCCTGATGGTCGCGACGAGGAAGACAACCGGGAAGAGCGGCGCTGGGGCACACCAAAAGAGTTCGGCTTTGAACCTAAAGATCACGTGGACCTGGGAACCGCTCTGGGCGGCATGGACTTCGAGGCAGCTGCCAAGATCACCGGTTCCAGATTTGTCACCTTGCATGGTCCTATGGCGCGGCTACAACGGGCCCTTACCCAGTTCATGCTGGACACCCATACCGATGAACATGGCTATGTTGAGACCTATGTCCCATACATGGTCAACGCAGATAGTCTTCAAGGAACCGGACAACTGCCAAAATTCGAAGAGGACCTGTTCAAGCTCTCCGGTGAGATGGAGTACTACCTGATCCCAACTGCCGAAGTGCCAGTAACTAATCTGGTGCGCGATGAGATCATAGAAGACTCAGACATGCCCAAGCGTTGGGTAGCCCACACTCCATGCTTTCGCAGTGAGGCTGGTTCCTACGGCAAGGATACCCGCGGTTTGATCCGCCAGCATCAGTTCGAGAAGGTTGAGATGGTGCAGATTGTGCGTCCGCAGGATTCTGCTGAGGCTCTGGAGCAGCTTACCGGTCATGCAGAAACGATCCTACAGAAGCTTGGATTGCCCTACCGGTTGGTTACCCTCTGTACCGGTGATCTGGGATTTTCCTCTACCAAGACCTATGACCTGGAAGTATGGCTGCCAGGTCAGAATGCCTATCGGGAGATCTCATCCTGTAGTAATTTCGGTGACTTCCAGGCTCGACGCATGCAAGCCCGTTGGCGTAATCCAGAGACCGGCAAACCTGAACTGGTTCATACTATTAACGGTTCAGGTCTGGCGGTAGGACGAACTCTGGTTGCATTAGTCGAGAACTATCAGCAGGCGGATGGCAGCATCCAGATCCCTGATGTGTTACGTCCGTACATGGGTGGTCTTGAGGTGATTGAATAGCCTCTGGATATTAGAATGCATGGGCAAGCTGATTAAACCAGCATCGTCAGCAGCACGACAAACCCAATCACAGCCAGAATCGGCACAACCACTGACATCCAGTCGCCTTTTTCCGCCTTAGGGCTGTCTGTAAGCATCCGTTTTGCACTGGGGTAGATCACCACAATCATGGTGATCAACAGAAGGGCCCAGCCAATCTTCATCCAATCCATAACAATATACCTATCAGCTAAAGGAAAGCCCCGGCCAGCGGGGCTTTCTCAGTTATATAGCAATTACCGCTTTAATCGTCAGACATCACGCCCAGAATGTGCAGCAGATGTACAAAGATGTTGAAGATATTCAAATAGAGACTTACTGTCATATGCAGGTAGTTGGTTTCACCACCATGTATCATGCGGCTGGTGTCATACAGAATAAATCCACTCATCAACATGATAACGATAGAAGAGACTGCTAGCGATAGGGCCGGCATGTTCAAAAAGATATTGGCTAAAGCGGCCACCAGAACCATCAACATACCTGCGACCAGAAATCCCCCCATAAAATTGAAGTTCTGGCGGGTTGTCAGGGCATAGCCGGAAAGTCCCAGGAAGATAACGCCAGTCCCACCAAAGGCCGTTGCGATAATCTGTGGGCCATTGGGAAGACTCAGATACTGTGTAAGTATTGGTCCGAGACCAAAACCGAGCAAGCCGGTGATGGCGAAAACAACCCCAAGACCGGAGGCAGAGTTAGCGGTTTTTGGCAGCACGAAAAAAATCAACAGGAAGGCACCACCGATGCTGAGTAGATAAGTCATAGGAGGCATCTGCGCATATGTGGAGACTGCCGCCATGATCGCGCTGAACACCAGCGTCATCGAGAGTAGGGTATAGGTGTTTCGAATAACCTTGTTTACCGTAACAGCATTCTGTGCGGTATTGGCAACGGAATAGTTCATTTGTTTACTATCTCCTTGAAAACGGCTTAATTGTCAATGTTCGGCTAATGAGACTGTGGATACATCAAGTAGGTTCCACAACATACTCCACTATATGGAGGAAAACTTCAATATTTCAATAGCTAACAATTTGTTAAGGCCAAACAAATATGGTCTTGTTGAAGCCTGCGCAATCAGGTATTCTTCGCAGCTCTCGGAGAGGTGGCAGAGCGGTTGAATGCGACGGTCTTGAAAACCGTTGAGGGTTTATAGCCCTCCCAGGGTTCGAATCCCTGCCTCTCCGCCATATAAAGTAAAAGGCCCCTGTTTTTGGGGCCTTTTGTTTTATCAGGAGTAGGTAGGATCGATTAGAACCCTTCGGTTCGACAAATTTGCCTGGAGCAAATTTGAACATGCGAAGCATGCCCTGTAGGGGCGAGGGCAGGGATAGCCCGAGTAATCCCTGCCTCTCAGCCAAATATCTATGCAACTTATTGAATACAAGGGTTGATTCTGTATAACAGTCACCTTATGCCGATCTGATTTATCTGGATCAACTCAGAATCAACCCCACCTCCTTATCAAGTTTACTTAGTAACTCGTCAATATTGTCTTCCTGTTTGTTAATAGCAGCAGTCTCTATCTCTTTTACTACCTCGTTTAAAGAAAAAACAGCGCAGACAGAAGATGAGCCCTGTAAACGGTGAGTAACTTCACGTAACTCATCCCACTCTCTCAATGTGGCGAGGCGCTGGATTGATTTATGATATTCTGGTAGTTCAGAACAGAATATTGCGTATAGTTGTTGGGCTAATTCCGGCTTTCCGCCCGCAACATCTATCGCCTGTTGAATGTCGCGTACCTGGTTGGGTGTGGGAGTTTCCAGTGGGCCGTAAGTTTGCTGTTGTTCTGATCTTGAGGATTTTAGGCTGCCTGTAGCATGATGCGTAAGAACCTCTATGAGGGTATTCTCGTTCACGGGTTTAATTAGATAATCTACCATGCCCGATGCTTCGACTTGTTGCTTTGTTTCCGGCATTACATCAGCAGTTAATGCGATAATTGGGGTGAGTCTGGATTTTTTAGATTCATGGTCTCGAATTTCTTTGGCAGCCTCCAGACCACTAAGATTGGGCATGTGGATATCCATTAAGATGAGATCAAAATACTCTGTGCAAGCTAATTCTACAGCTTCATTTCCATCGGTTGCCTGTGATATTTCGGCTCCAAGTTGACGTAATACAATCGTAATCAGCTCCAAATTAATCGGATTGTCGTCTGCAACAAGAATTCGATAGCCTTGAAGTTTATAGTTTGGTTTATCTTGCTGAACTATTTTTTTATCCCTAGGCATGTGAACAATTTCTCTGTCTATTTCCTCGTAAATTGTACGTTCAAATATATGACTGGCAAATGGCTTGGGAAGACATACAGCTCGCGTGGATGACTCTATCAGGTTTAATATATCATGGTCAGACGAGCTAATAAGTACCAGGATAGGTATGTCTTCGTTTGAAGTCAGTGATGTTATCAGACCAATGATTTTCTTTTCATCAATTTCTGTTGCAGCAAAGCCAAGTACAATTAGATCTGCGTCATTGTTGTTACAAATACCAGTGTCATCCAAGACACCGTCGGTTACCGACATGCCAAGAGAAGTAAGAAAATGATATGAGGCGAGCCTGGATAATCTGTGGTTGTCCAAGAGAATACATTTTATTTCTGAGAGGGGGCTGTAGTCGGCATTAGAAACTATATCATTCTGTGTCTTAGTAAGAGTTAATGTCACACTGAATACAGAGCCTTTATCGTCGTTACTTGATACGCTGATTTCGCCCCCCATTGCATGGGCAAGTTTTTGGCTGATGCTTAGTCCTAATCCGCTTCCACCATACTTTCTACTGGTAGATGAATCAGCCTGATGAAATGATTTAAAGAGAGATTCTTTAACCTTGTCGCAGATGCCTATCCCAGTATCTGTCACCGAAAATTTAAGGATGATATTACCCGCATCATCACATTCGTCTACCATTACGCGAATAATAATTTCGCCTTCACTGGTAAACTTTATAGCGTTGCCGACGAGATTCATAAGTATTTGACGAATTCGCAACTCATCCCCTATCAATTGCGGTGGCACATCAGAGTAATAGAGCATAACCAGTTCTAGGTGCTTATCGTGTGCAGCAGGCGCAAGCAGTAATAACGGGTTCTCAAAACAATCCCTAACGTCGAACAGATTATGCTCTGGTTGTAACTTGTCCGACTCGAGTTTTGAATAATCAAGTATATTATTGATTATTCCCAAAAGATCAGTTGCTGATCTGGATACTGTCTGTAGCATACCTTTTTGCTCTGATGACAAACTGGTCTTTAGAAGGAGATTGGTAAATCCTATAACAGCATTCATGGGTGTGCGAATTTCATGACTCATATTTGCAAGAAATTCAGACTTTACTTTACTGGCTTGTTGTTCGCTTTTTCTTGCAAGGACAAGCTCTACATTCTGTATTTCAAGCTCTTCTAAAGTTTGAGTAAGATCGGAAGTGGCTTGGTCTACTTTTTGTTGAAGATGTTCATGCGCATTTTCTAGTTCTGAGGCCATAGAATTAAAGCCGTCTTCCAGAGTCCGCACTTCGCCTTGAGATATGGTAGGTACTCTCGCTGAATAATCCCCGTGCTTCATTCTTATTACAGCCTTGGTTAGCTGTAAAACAGGTGCAACAACACGCTGGCTTGTAAGGTTTGCAATAACACCGGAAACGACCAAGCCGAATATAACAAGTAGTAAACTATTTCGTATAATTACCTTTTGATCAGCTAGTGTACTGCTACTTACCATTTCAATATAGGCAGTACCTAATCTTACGACATTATCATCATCTGATGCGAGATTGGACTGCTCAGGGTAATCAGAAATTGATGATGAACTTACGTCATAGGAAATATCCGCAGAGAATATTCTAGTTTTACGACTATCCTTACCTGACGCATGCTGCTTTATGTTATTACTCTTTTTTTTAAATAAAAGAAGATTGCCATTATTATCAACCAGCGAAATGGAAACCACGTCGTCCTGATCATAAATATTACTCGAGCCCAATAGCAGTGCATCGGAATTGCCGGAATATATTCCGTAGATAGATATTGCTGCAAATTGTTCGGCGATGGCATTACCGCGATCTGTGAATGACTGTTCGAGTGTATCCAACTGAGCATTTATCACATAAACAGCCAGTACCAACGTAACCACTGCGGTTGGAAATAGACTGAGGAGCAAAATCCTCGTCTTCAGTTTAGCCGTACGCCTGATTTTCATTTTGACGTCTTCATCATCCTTGATTTTATCGTGCTTATCGACGGCATTCTGATGTTAAGGGAATTAGATACACTTTTATTAACCTTTATGGAGAAGTACCTGGGGTAAGAGGGTGATGATAAGTTACTTCCTGTGGTGGAAGAGAATCTACCTATTTCGTCTCCGATGTGCCGACCAATATCTCGAGGCGTAGAAAAAACTGCTGCAATTGCTCCTGATTTAACAAAGGCAGCAGAGTAACCAATTACTGGCACTCGATATCGATAGCTAGATAGTAAAATCTTTACGACACTCTTTTTGTTGTAGATGGAAGGATCAGGTAACGCTAGGAGAACATTTGTCTTTTTAAATACCCCCTCAATAACACTAGTTATATTGTCTGGATTAGCATGCGAAATACTCGGGTTAAGCTTCACTGAATGCATGCGTTTCTGCAGGCTGGATTTACTAACAGTAGCGTACCTTCCGAGTAGAACGCCTATATCTTTACGTTCAGGCAAAACAGCCTTCACCAAACTTAACTGCCTGGCTATCGGTTGATCAATGTAGATGGCAGATGTATGACTGCTATTGCTTCTGTTGCGTATTTTATTAAAACTGATACTTGGTATAAGAGAATAAAGAGTTGGTGTCTTTGTGCCACTTCTGCTGACAATATTGGCTGCCTTCGTACCGATAGTTACGATAAGATCCCATTTGCCGTTATTTATTTTCTTGCCAATTGTTTCGACAGAAACAGCAGGGGGACGGCAGGTACTACTATTTTTGGCGCAGATCCGCTCCAGGCGCTGAATGGCAGCGTTCGTGACCTTGCTATAGACAGAGTCATTGCCGCTTTTTAGCATTAGTATGTTTGTGCCCTTGGCTGCAGCAAGATCACAAAACAAGAGTAATGAAATAACTACAAGAGTAAAACGAATCAGACGAATAGTTTTAAATCTTTGTTGGTACGACAAAGAACTCAATCGGCAGCAATTGGAGTAGAGTGCATTGCCCTCCAGCAATTTATTATGGTATTCCATTATTTGGTTATGCATACTCATTGTTATTGCTATTATCCCTTAAGGTATATCAATGTCGTGGTCCAGCTAACAACCCTATTTACTACAGGACTAAAACTTTATGCCAACTTGAAGATAGAATTCTCTTTGGGCCTGATTTATGTCGTAATATTCCTGGTAATCATCGTCGGATACATTGTGTAGAATAGCGGCAACATCAATGGTCGCATCGGGGAAGGTGAATGTTTTCCCTACGCGAAAATCCCATTTGTTATAGGAATCAGTTTCATCGCCTGGGTCGAGCCAAGTGGTTCTGCCAGTGTGGTAAAACCCGGAACTTACCTGTATTCCATTGTCAAAGCGGTGGCTGGCTAAAATGCCAAATGTTTCCTTAGGTACAATTTCACTTACATCAATATAATTATTCGGCTGTCCACTTGAGTCGTAGTTATCAATCTGCCAACCGGATGCATGTAGGTGGCTATATACAGCATGGATATTTGTATTAGCTGTGGCCTTAAGATCCAGTTGTAATTCAAGCCCATTGATCTCTATTCTTCCATCATTATTAAAATTACCCGCACCATTATTGATTAGACAGCTACCACAGTTTTGGGTGTTGTCCCAGGCATAATTAATGGTGGGGCTTATTTGTTCCTTGAACAGCTTTACATCCATGGTAAGAGGAATATCCTTAAATATAGCCATATAGCCAAGTTCTATCGAATTGATCTCCTCCGGTTTCGGAACCCCTACGGTCTGATGCAACTGATCTATTGGTGCGCCACCCAGGGTATTGCGAACCTTCAAATCTACCTGCTCTTCCCATATGTTGGGCATACGGTAGGCCGTGGAATGGGAGATGCGGAATATGTGGTTCTCTTTCAAGGCGTAATTCAATGCAACTCGAGGTGAAAACATGACACTGAAGCCTTCGTACTTCTCCAGCATCGCACCGAGATTCACTGTCAGTTTTTCGGTAGGTTTCCATTCGGCATTAACAAATGCATGTACCTGATTGCGGATTGCGGCAGATTCCTGATCTAAGGTGTCAGGACTTACTGTGCTGTCATGACGTAGTCCAGCACCCCATACCAGGCGCAGATCGGGTGCTGGTTTAAGCAGGTGCTGGAACTCCAGTTCGTATCTGTCTGACTCATAACTGAAGCCTGTAATTAAGTTTAAGTTAAACGGTCCATATGTATATGGAAAGGTATATGTGTCATCTAACTCCTTATAGTTATGAAAAAAATGCAGGCTATACTCGTTATCTTTATCCGTAGTATGGGTCCATTTGATCTGTTGAAAACTGCTGGTGCTATCGGTATCTCTTGGAATATTCCAGTCACTGGTAGCTAAGCCAGCCTGCTGTGTTCCTCTGGAGTAGCCGGTCTGAAATTCCAGCTTATTACTGGAGTCAAACTGGTAATCACCCCGAAAGCTCATCCACTTGTTAGTGGCATCATCATACCTAGTCTTTAGTCCCTCTTTTTCATCGTAGTTCAGGGTCAAACGGTAATCGAGATCTCCTATTTTTCCGGCATTACGTGCCAGTATTTGGCGGGTATGTTTGTCGCTCAGGGTTGTTTTAACCAAGGTTCCATATTGTTCCGAAGGGTGTTCAGTAATAATGTTGATTACACCTGAGAAGGAGTTCGAGCCATAGGAGGCTGCATTAGAACCGCGAATTACCTCAATACGGTTGATATCCTCCAAGGCCAGTGGAAGGCCTGACCAGGAGACGCCACCTATAACCGGATCATAGATAGAGCGTCCGTCCACCAAGACCTGTAGACTTCTGGAATATAGATCGGCACGCCCATGGTAGGTGACAAAGTACTCATCTCCTCCATAGTTGGACACCTGCATACCTGGAACAAGGCGCATCAGGTCTGCAATCTCAAGGGCTCCTGAGGCCTCAATCATCTGTTTATCGATGATGGTCATGGAAACGGGTGTTTCTGAAACAGGTTGAGCTAGACGGGTAGCACTGAACACTATCGGTAGATCGCCGAAAAAATACTCTTCAGACATGATGTCGTTGTAACTGATATCTCCATTGGTGCTTGCACCATCTTCGGCAGTAATATCTGCACTATCTTCGGCAGTAATATCTGCA
>SWBX01003367.1_pt1 | contig 46757 bp, 26 predicted proteins | sample 4693051 | NCBI WGS metagenome assembly SWBX01 (sample SAMN10267272, study PRJNA491770) | bioreactor metagenome | isolation source: DHS bioreactor inoculated with marine | place: Japan: Omine Ridge, Nankai Trough | reverse complement strand
GGGGGGGAGGTATTCACAACTCCGCACAGACATCAATTACAGGATGTACATTTTTAGAAAATCAAGCGGGTACGTGTGGTGGTGCAATCTTCATCGATTCTGCTGAGATGGGGGAATCAGAAGTTGTGATCGGAGGTGATGCCGGGAATGGCAACATTTTCCATGACAATAGAGCCGGATGCGGCTCAGATTTATTCTCCTTCGGCGATGTGTCAGACCCAATAAATGCCACATACAATCAGTTTTCCGGTCATTTTGGATCAAATTACTACGTGCATCCCATACCTGATTTTTCATTGACGGGAAGCACAACCGGAACAAACCCTGTTAATCAGGATCTTTTCGTCTCGGAAAACGGGAATGATACCAACAACGGCCTCACGTGGGATACTGCGTTCCGATCAGTAACCCATGCACTTCAAGTTGCATCTGGAACGGCGGAAAACCCCATCATCATTCATATCGGTGCCGGTACATTCTCACCGACCGTGTCAAATGAGAGCTATCCGCTGCAGATGCTGGATTATATAACAATTTCCGGCGAAGAAATGAACACCACTATTCTCGATGCGGAAATGACGGAAAGAGTGGTCTTTGCGTATGAGGACTCAGGTGTCTATCTTCAAAAATTGACAGTCACTCAGGGCACTGGCGGTCTCCTCAAATATAATAGTTATGCAGGCGCAGGTGGAATCTATTGTTACCGGAGTTCACCTGAGATCTCTCACTGCAGAATCACACACAATTCAACAGAAGATCTTGAGTACAATTCTGTTTATGGTGCTATGGGCGGAGGTATTCTGCTGGAAAATGATTCGAATGCAGTCATTACTTTGTGTCTGATAGATTACAATACAGCAGAAAGTCTTTATAACAATTCATCCAGACCCAATGGTGCGGGAATTTGCACCATTGATTCAGGACCGATTATTACAGATTGTGATATCAAATTTAACACAGCCTCCGGAAGTGGTGGAGGGATCGGATGTGATCGTAACTTATACCTCGATAATGTACCTGAGGTTTCAGCGTGTAATATCGCATTTAACACCGCCGGAACCGATGGGGGTGGAATCTGCGTCAGTTATGCATTCTGTAATGTGTCAGACTGTAGTTTTGTGGAGAACACAGCGGGAAATCATGCCGGCGGTTTTTTTGATGATTCTTCTGGTATTACCAACAATGTCACCGGGTGCACTTTCTCCGGGAACCGGGCGGATTCCGGTGGCGGAATTTATCAGGATAGCGGCCCGGCAATAATTACCGGAAATACCTTCACAGATAACTGGGCACAATACTCCGGTGGAGCACTCTGTGCCGGGGCAACAGGAGTGGTCATCGGCGGTTCCCAGGCGACCGCCAACACCTTTCAAGGTAATGTTGCCGGGTCCGGAGCAGATCTGGCCGGCGGCTCCCAGAACGCACAATACAATATCTTCGCAGGTAATGTGGAATCCGATTATTACGTCACAGGTAGTTTTGATCTGAGTCACTCTGTCTCGAATACAACTCTGATCAACCGGGATTTTTATGTCAAACCCGACGGTAACGACACACTGGACGGTTCGGACTGGACCAATGCCTGCCGGACACTGCAGCATGCGATGAGTCTGATTCAAGGGACGGAATCCACTCCGGTTACCGTATTTCTGGCTGCCGGTACATATTCGCCGTCTGTAACCGGCGAAATTTTTCCAATTCCGGCCGTAAATTTTGTTTCAATAAAAGGCGCTGGATCAGACCAGACCATTATTGATGCGGAACAGACCGCAGGCTGTTTTGTCGGGGCCGGGGAAAGGCGCGTTGATTTTTCGGGAATGACCATTACCGGTGGCGAAGCGACCATAGGGGGCGGAATCTGCCTTAGCACACAGCCGGACAATTGGGTGATCGACGATTGTGTATTCACAACCAATCAGGCAATTTCCGGCGGTGCTGCCTATCTCGGGGGGGAACCGCTCTTTCAGAACTGCCGATTTACCGGAAACTCAGCGGTCAACGGTGGCGGAATCTATTCCTTTTCAAGTGATACACATTTCCGGTCATGTGAATTCCGGGACAATTCTGCTGAAAATGAAGGTGGCGGTGTGTGGGCGACTAATGGACCGCTGGATTTTACGAATTGCATATTTTATGGCAATTCAGCCATTGAAGGCGGTGGATTGTATCATTGGAATTACAACGGTCCCCATCTATACAATTGTTTATTTTTCCAAAATTCGGCAAGTGAAATCGGCGGTGGAATTTCTGCATATAGTCTGATCCTTGAAAACTGCACCCTATCGAATAATAACGCGGAATCCGGGGGTGGAGTTTACGCTAAATGGGACCCTTACGCTGGGTTCCATACTCAAAATAGTATCTTCTGGCTGAATGCACCAGATCAATTTGTATCCGATGAACAAGCATACATCGACATTACCTTTTCCAACATCATGGGTGGATATACAGGCGAAGGCAATATCGACGCTGATCCAATATTTGTAACCGGTCCCGACGGTGATTTTTACCTGAGCCACACCGCAGCCGGGCAGGGCGCAGACAGCCCCTGTATCGATACCGGCAGCGGTCCAGCGGCGGATCTCTGTTATGAGATGCCCCTGGCACTCACCTGTATGGATGAACTCACCACCCGAACTGACGAATGGGAGGACAGCGGCACAGTTGACATGGGGTTTCACTATTTCCCTGCTGATTACGTAACACCGACACCGACAGTTCCCCCTCTCGGCGTGGATCTGATTTTGTCAGAAGACACTTTCCAGCCCGGAGACACTTTCACATTGACAGCATTTGTATCCAATCCGGGGCCGGAAATTTACTCGGAAATACCCCTGGTTGTCCTTCTTGACGTGTATGGAAATTATTTCTGGCACCCGACATGGACACAACCATTCAACTTTGAATCCCTTGAGCTAATGATAGGGACTGAAGATTTGATACTTCTGGATTTCATCTGGCCGGAGACAGGGACGAGCGCTTCCGGAATTCGCTTCTACGCTGCGTTTCTGAACGAATCCTTCACCGCCATTCAGGGGAATTGGGATATGATCACGTTCGGGTGGGAACTTTAGGATGGCATAATGGTATCCCATGTCCGCAATGGTCGAATCAGCAAACGGGTCTGTTTTCGGTTGTCATTACGATCAGGGACCGAACCGCCAATGAAATTCAGCGAAATCACCGAGAATAGCTGAGAAATCCAATTCCAGCATGGCGCCGTAAAAGATAAGGTTATCCATTGTCAGGGTTCCGGTATCGGGCCATGTAATGGAGTCGATCACATGAATTTCAGTTGTCCCGTATGGCACATTCATGGACATGAAATCAAACCCGGTTTCACTGGAAATCCAGGTGGGCCAGAACCAGAATTCGGATGCGATATTCAGGATAAAGAACACCGGAACTTCATCTATGGGCTGTGAGGGATTGTTTAGAATTCCGTCCACGTAAAAGGGATCACCGGGATGAATAGATTCAGGCATATCGATTTCCACACCCAAAGGCAGCGTATCACCCCAGTCTTCGTCATCCCGGGGCCGAATCTTACAGTCTCCGGATATATAATCATTGAGTCCTGTCATCCAGCCATAAACATATCCCACAGCAGGGGGCGTCTCAGTTTTCGACAGGAGCAAGAAATAAAGGCCTGTCCCGTCATTGATCTCAATAATACCGTACTGATCCTGAACAGATGTTACCACCACATTCTGTAAACGAATCAGGCAGTCAACAACCATCCGTTCACTGGCCATATCGCATGTGAGATCAATCGGGTCGGGTACGATTCCGGTCCCTGTCACTTCCGGGGGGTATTCAGTTTCACCTGAAGTAAACAGTGTGAAAGTACCATCGGAACCTGCGACTTCCCCTACAGCGGTCACGGTGTCCCCGCGATCAGCAAGCAACCGTTCGTCGCCGTCGTAAATCGACGTACCACTCCAGGATCCTCCCTCCGGATCCTGGACATTGGTGACGGCACCGCCGAGTCGACCTGTCTCAACAAAACAAACAACGTTTTCGATCCTTACCCTTTGACCATTGAGTTCGCTTAAATGTTGCCGGATGAAGCTGATACTGTAAGTGGTCGGTTCTTCTGCCTTGATCATTACTGGAAAGACACATGCTGTCAGCAAGAAAATTGTGAGTATTTGTCTCATTATCTCTCTCCCTTCAACCCTAATAAAATTCCCAACCGATTTCCTGGATATCTCCAAACAAATTGAAGGTTCCCGTATCAAAGGCAGCGCCATAAAACCGGAGTCCGGAAGCAGAGAAATCCACAATTGGCCATTCAAAGCTTAATACGGTCTCATGGTAGAAGGAATCAGGACCAACAGGAACATTTTCCTTGAAATCGATGCCATTCTCATCAAAAGACTTCCAACCGGGATAAAACCAGTACAGTCCATAGATATCCAGAATAATCCATACATCACCATGATAATCCGAAGAATCCGGATTATACAGATAGTAATGCAGGTTGAACAGGTCTCCTTCCTCCAGTGAGGGATCCGTCAAAATCAACTGCATGCCCTGTGATGTCATCCCTGTGTCCGGATAGTGGTATCCCATGTCGAGAATACCGGTATCGGTGATATTGTCGGTCCTGGTTGTCAGTTGATCCATGCACACTGTCCCGGGGATTGTCTCGTAACAATATGATTCCACCGGACCGCTGCCGCTATTTTCACACGGACTGTAGGGAATGCTGCCGTCACAGTCCTGGCGCAGGTAATAATTGCCGTTATCACCGGCAACAAACAGGGGGTCCGCGGAGATGTTTCCTTCCCCGGGATAACCTCCCCGGACAAGGGAATACGTGACCATCGGCTGGATGCCACCTTCCGATATGATTTCCTCAGGCTCATCATTCCAGAAAATGCAGTTAATGAATCGGGTATCCTGCTCTTCTTCAAGGTATGTTCGGACGGCACAGCCATCCCTTCGTTCCGAATTTTCAACCAGAGTACAGTTCGTGAAAATCGCGCTGGATCCTCTCTCCGCCATCAGATAAATGGCGCCTGCTTCAGGAATGAACGGGTTATATTTCCGGTCTGCTTGGTTCAGGGCAAACAGGCAGTTCATCACATCGATACTGGATTCCTGTTCACAGTATAAAAAGAGTCCGCCCCCCTGGTAGGATTCATTACCATTGAACCGGCATTGAGTTACCGAAGCAGATGCTTTCCGGTCACAGTAAATATGCAGGGCTCCCCCCTCATTGGCCTCATTCCCCGTGAAACTCGAATCTGTGATCAGAAATGGCGAATTTTCCCTGCCATCCATAAACAAACCCGATCCGTTCAGTCCTCTATTTTCAATAAACCTGCAGTTCGCCATAACCGTTTCTCTTCCATCGGAGCCATAGCAAAAAACGCCACCACCGTCCTCCTGAGAAGTGTTACCGCTGACGGTTGTGTTTATCATTATGAGATCTGATGCCGCCAGATACATGCCTGCACCTGAATTGTTGCTGGTATTATCTCTAATAATGGAATCCTCTAATTCCAGATCCGAACTTGAAGCATACAATCCACCGCCATCAGAACCGGAATTGCCGGCAATCTCTAAATCAAATAATTTGACTTCATCACAATTTATCAGGGAGATACCGGCTCCATAAGAGCCATAACCACCGGTAATACTGAGATGACTGACGGTGATGTTGGAATTATAACTTCCGATGAGGACACAATTGCTGCTCTCAGCATCAATTACGGTCGTATCCCGGGATAACCCTGTGATTGCGACATGACTCATCAGCGAAATTGGGAAAAGTTCACCTGTGGTTGATGGACTGAATACTCCATGATCAAGGTGAATTGTCACAGGATCCACTTCAGACCCGTAAATCACTCCGTTTGCATGGGTGATCGTCCGGAAAGCTGTTTCACTCGTCAATCCATCATTGGCGTCGTTACCGGAGGGAGACACATAAACATCCTGAGAAATGGGATTCATCAGTGAAACACATCCGGTGAGATCGAATGCCGCTTGAGGGGTAACGTAATAATCCGAAAGGTGGTATCCGGAGAACAGGTTGTACCGGGAATTGATCATGGTTGATGGTATTCGTGAACAATACAGGTCCACTCCTGATCCGGCATTATTGTCAATAAATTCATTGCCGTTACCGTCACTTCCACCAATGATTGTTTCAGAGCAGTTGTTGCAATAAATGCCGCCGCCCAGGGTCGCGACATTGCCTGAGATCACACTGTTCGTAACGGTCATGGAAGCATGGTAGCTGAATATACCCCCGCCATCCTCGCTGGTATTATTGGAAATTTCACACGCATCAATCACCAGTACTGATTCCCCAGATAAGAAATCATCAATATAGATACCGCCACCCTCATCGTATGCTTCATTTCCTGTAATTCTTGAATTCCTGAGAGTCGCTGACGATTCAATTGTAACGGAAACACCCCCGCCGGCGTGATCTTCGGAAATATTATTTGAAATGTCACAGTCTTCAATTACAATCGTGGAAAAGTAACCACAATTGATGCCGCCACCTCCCTCATAAGAAGCACTGACATTTCTTGAAATTTCGCTGTGACTGATTTCTGCCTCTGATCCAAAGATCCGGATACCTGCATAACCATTATTCTCTGTGATCACACAGCCGTTGATATCGGCATGAGAGAACCAGAGGTTGACCCCGCTACCGAGATTTTGAGTCACATGGCTGTCAGACAGGATAAAATCTGAATACTCGCTGCTGATTCCAGATCTCCCCGCATTTGTGACAGTCACACCCGTGATGGACACGCCTTGATCATAGTGACCTGAAAACCCGGGTCCCTCTGTCTGGCAATCGAGGATCGTATCCAGGGATCCCTCACCGATAAATGAGATATAATTCATCATGGGCAGCATGGTAGCATCCTGACCGGTCATCAGCTCATAGGTTCCGGAAGCGAGATGGATTGACCGAGGTTCGGTTTCTGTTCCGTAGATCCGGCTCAGGGCATGGTGAATGGTGCGGAAAGGTGTTTCCGAAGTTAAACCGTCATTCGTATCATCACCATCAACAGAGACAAACACATCCTGTGTAACGGGCGTCATTTCCGATATGCAGTTATCAAGATTAAATCCTTCCGGCGGAGATACATAATAATCTGAAAGATGGTAACCGGAAAAGGTGTTATACCCGGCATTGATGGTTGTTTCATTTATTTCCCAAATATAGATATCCACCCCGTCGTATGCACGGTTATTTTGAAAATAATTCCCGGCGCCTGCCTCACCACCAATAATGGGATTTGACCGGTTGGAGCAATAAATTCCGCCACCGAATCCGGCAAAATTATCCATGATTGTGCACCCGGAAATCAGGGGTGCCGCCGAACGGTAAACGAAGATACCCCCGCCTTCTCTTCCGGTATTTCCCGTTATTGTCGTGTCCTGGATTATTCCGGTTGTGGTTTCACCATAATAGATTCCTGCTCCATCATCAGCCGTGTTTGAATCCAGGAGGCAATTCAGGATTACCGGTGAACAGTACTCGTCAAAATAAATTGCGCCGCCTTTGCGGCTATCGTTCTGGATGAACTGACAGTTTTCAATAACGGGGCTGCAATAGTATCTGTAACAAACGGCACCCCCATTACGGGATGCTGTATTAGAAACAAACATGCAGTTGGTCACGATCATGGAAGATTCACGTGCGCCAATGGCGCCCCCCCCGTGATCATCTGATGTATGTACATTGTTTTCCCTGAAGATGCAGTTATCAATCGTTGGAGATGCACGGAGACATTTCACTGCTGCGCCAAGATCACCTTGAATGAATCCATTCTGAATTGTCAGTCCTCTTATAATAGTAGCCGGCGTTTCATCTTGCTGAATAATAAACCCTCTTCCGGAATTTTCACAGTCGATAATAGTTGTTTCTGGTCCATTTTCGGATTGAATCAGGATCGCCTTTCCCGTGGTATCGATATTCATGTTTCCGACACCTGTGTAAGTCCCGTCTGCCACCAGGATCGTATCACCATCAACAGATGCGTCGATTCCAGCCTGGATTGTCGGCTGATCCCCGGGAACATGGATTATGGCCCCTTGCGCACCGGACCCGAAAATTATTAACAGGACCAGACCGCATACAACACAGATCAAAGCACTATTTTTTCTCATTTTTTATCCTCCTTGTATCTATTATACTTCTTCTCCTGTCACATGTCTCATGTTCATTCTCGAATTCCAAAAAAAACCTCTCCATATGTGAAGACGTAAAAAGAAGTCGATTTTGTGCATGCCTTTGAGATTTAGTGTTTTGAAGTCGCGGCTGGAAATTTTTTTTGAATAAATTCAGTGAATTTAATTTTGGTCTAACAGAAAAACCGTTCCAGCATAACCCAACCCATCTATTCGTTCAGGTAACCCAACGCCTGCAACTGTTCGATATCTTTCATGGACATTTGGATGGTTCCAGTGATTCCGTGCTCCGGCAGGGATCTTAATTCAATCATGTTTTGAAAACTCTCGGCCATGAGCGGATATTGGGAGGCAAGGTTGTTGTTCTCCCGCGGATCATCCGGGAGATTAAACAATTGTGCCTTATGGGGTTTCCCGAATTGTCCGATAAATTTCCATGGAGGTTGATAAAAGGCAATGGGTCCGAATCGTCCGATACCGTGAGATTGCATGTGGAAAAACCCTTCCTGAAAATTTGATGCATAAGGATTGACGGATTCAATTCCGGTTAATGAGAGGATTTCGTGGTTGATAAAGGTTGTTCCGGAAGCCGGTAAAATTTTATGACCAGCCGATTCAGCATACCCTCCGGTATAAACCACGGGTATGGCCACCATTTCCTCAAAAACAGCGTTGTTATGAAACAACCATTCATGTTCCCAAAACGCTTCTCCGTGGTCACTTAAAATGATCACAAGAGAATCATTCCAGAGGCCGCAATCCTTTATTTCCCCAATGATTTTTCCCAGACACATATCACCATACCGTAATCCGGATTCATAAAGGCATTTTAAACCACTGATCTCCTGCAATGATGGAACACGGTCAAGTCCTGTAAACGATTGAAGTGTTTTCAACTCCATCAAATATTCCCATTGATTTCCATCACAATAAAAATTTGGAAACGGATGGGGTGGGGAATATGGCAGGTGAGGTTCTCTTAAATGGACATACAAGAATATCGGTGATTGTGAAGACATGGACTGCAAAACAGTTTTTACAGTGTCTACGACTTGATCACCGTTAACCTCCGGATCCTCATTGTCGTTCTTCTCATCGAACAAGTTGAGATACTGATCGAAACCGCGCCTGAATCCGAATGCGCCGTTTATCGACTGCATGGCATTGACGCCAACAGTCTGGTACCCTTCTTGTTTCAATTGTTCAGCAAGTGTCTGCAATGATTCCGGGATTGTATTTCCTATTTTGAATACCCGATGAATCTCCGGGTTCACACCCGTCATCAGCGATGTCACTGATGAGGTTGTGTAGGGTGCTGCCGCTACCGAGGGTTCACATTGCCGGCCGAGTTTCGCTATCCCGTCGAGCACAGGTGTCAATCCCAAACAGTTTCCGTATGCACCCACAGCATCTGCGCGCAGAGAATCAAGAGTTATGACAAAAATATTGGGTTTCTTGATCTGTTCTTCGGCTTGCTCAATATGGTTGTCCCTGATTTCGGATCCTGTCGTTTTCTCATGTGAAACACGGATTCTGTACTGACTTGAAATCCAGTTATCCGGATTGCTGAGGGTAATTTTTGCACAATGTTTCTCACTGAAATTATCGGAACCATTGCCAAACACAAATTCTGCCTGTGTTTTACGAAGTGTCCACAAAGATCCCAACCATAGTGAATCCCTCTGGAAACCATCCATCAGGCGTTCGATATGGATAATTCCGTTACCGGACGGAAAACCGGTGATACGTAACCGTTCATTGGGGAATACAACAGGATAGATTGTCAGCGTTTCTCCGGGATTTATCTCCCACCAGCCATCATCGGAAGTCAGGTATTGAGGTGAGATTATTAAAGATCCGTGTTTCCCGGGAAACCTGACGCTATCAACATCAAAGTAGATCTCAGGCGGTTGTGTTCCCTTGGGTGTCTCCAGAGTCATAATGTTATCTGAAATATTCAATTGTTTCCTGGGAATCTCAAACTTCAGATCCTGCCATTCATGACTCATTAAAGCGTCACCGATCTTTTTCCCATTGACGGATACGACCAGTTTTTTTTGTTCAGCAGCAGAACCTGCTTGTCTGCACCGAACCACAATATCCAGGTTTTTCCGGTTTGAGCACCAGAATCGAATCCGGGTCACTCTGTCAATGGAAGTTGCAAAATTTCCTGAAACAAAATCTTCAATGTCGTACCCCTGATAACAGTGGACATAAGCGCTTTGATTTCCAAAATCAATTTCCCGGGCATTCTTATATTTAAACGCTTGTTTGACGGCCTGTGGATCATTTAAATCATTCATGGTTTTCAGGAGGTCAGATTGAAAAAGGCCGATGAAGAGAATTATTAGAACAAAGCTCAAGATACAGAAAAATAATTTCTTAGGCATAATGATCATTTTTGGGCTCTCCGTTTTGAATCCATCCGGAACTGAATATCAGCAGGCACATTATTAATGGAAAAGAGTATTTAAACAAGGTGGTGAGCCTGGAAAAAGACGCGTAAATCCGGGTTGAGAACAATACCGGGTTTACCAATTCTCCGCCGAATGCCTATAATGTCAGGGATAAGATTTCTCTCTGCGTTCGAAATGACGCGTATTATAATCGGAGTGACGTGGTGCTTACATTGAATAATTGGATTGGGAGTTTGTAATGGAAATACGAAAAATTACCAGTGAAGAGCGCGTGTTGTTTGCCGAAATGGATGCCTACGCTTTTGGTGAACAAAAGGAGGGTCCTGCTCCCGATACGGTTCTGGATACCATTGATCCTGCTGAGACTATCGGCTGTTTCGTGGATGGAAATATGGTGGCGGGACTTCGCAATCATCAGTTCCGGCAGGCGGTGCGGGGTGAAGTGAAATCCCTCAGCGGTATCGGGTGTGTCTGTTCATACCCGGAACATCGGAACAAGGGCTATGTCCGGGAACTCATGAAATCGGCCTTTTTAGATATGCGGGACCGGAAGATGAGTGTGAGTATGCTGGGACCGTTCCGGGAAAGTTATTACGCGGCGTTTGAGTATGTCACGGCCAACTCCGATGCCTACCTGGCGGTTCCCTTAAATGCATTTCTTCATTACCTGCGGGAGCCTGCCGGTGAGAACTGGGAATTTGAACGGATGGATTACCGGGAAGCCCGGCCGGTGTACTCGGCTTTCATGAGGGAAACGGCGCCCCGGCAGTATCACGGGTATCTGCTCTGTGATGAGATTTCCGACGCCAAATGGGCTGACCAGTTCAAAAACAAAGTATTTCTCATTGTGAAAAAAGGTGGTGTCGTTCAGGCAGTGGCGCAATATCGTCTCAAAGGATTTATGGACCGGGGTGAGATGATTATTGGGGAGATGATCTGGCGGGATATTGCCGGCCGGAACGCCTTGTTCGGGTTCATATCCCGGCACCGGGATCAGGTGGAGACTGTCAAGATGCGGATCCCTTTCGGTCTCAATTTCTACCAGTGGCTCAATGATACCATGCCGCCTCTGGAGATGAAAGTCGGCGCCGGTGGATGGATGGTCCGAATCATTGATCCGGTGGCAGCTCTGGCAGATATCCCTGTGGATGGGGAGGGTTCCGTCACATTTGCACTGACTGATCAGTACTGTTCCTGGAATAACGGTGTCTATCGCCTGACCTCCCGGGCCGGCCGGTTGCAGATGGAACGCGTCGAAGAATCAACCGGAAACCGGATGAATATTCAGGGATTGACGGCGTTGCTGTATGGAACCCTTCCGACAGTGGAACTTATCGCCAGAGACTGGATCCATACCACCGGTGATGACGTTGATGTATGTCTTGACACCTGGTTTCCTGTCCGACCCATTTTCAGCACGTTTATGTTTTGACCTGAGCCATATCGAAGTGTAGAGTTTCACCACGTTTTGACTCACTTTTAGATTCCCTGGATTCCGGTCTTCCTCCTTCGCATGCTTCGGCGGGACAGGTCGCCGGAATGACAAATTAACTATTATTCAAGGTTCCTTCCATCAAATATCACGCAACGCGGGTGCGGACTCAGGGTGACAAGCTTGGGAACTTCTGTGCCCTTCGACTCCGCTCAGGGTGACAAGCTTGGGGTGACTATTTTGGGGTGACAGAACTCCGCTCGGGGTGACAAGCTTGGGAACTTCTGTGCCCTTCGACTCCGCTCAGGGTGACAAGTTCTAACTCTCAACCTGGAACTCTCAAAACGCATGTCCGATGGCAAAATGAAAGGCGTACGAGTCTTCCCCGGGTTCCCGGTCAAGGTTGAACCCGATATCGCCGCGGATGGGTCCGATGGGTGTGAGGTATCGCAGGCCAAACCCGGTGCCGGGGCGGAATAAGGGTGATTCAGGCATCTCCAGGAAAACATTACCGGCATCCAGGAAGATCCCGGCTTCCAGGCTTTCCCAGATGGGAATCCGCAGTTCCAGGTTGGTGAGCAGATATGAGGTTCCGCCCAGGGAGGAATCCTCCACGCCCAGGGGACTCAGTTTGTTGTGTTTAAATGCCCGGTGAGTGCCTGCACCGCCCAGGAAATACCGTTCGCTCAGGGGCAGGCTGCTGTCACCGGTTTCCCAGGCAAACCCGACGCGGATTGCTGCTGCCAGAACGATATGATTTTCCCAGCCGTGAAAATAGAGTGTTTGGAAATCCAGCTTGATGAAATCCTGGTCACCTCCCAGAAACGGTCGGGAATACTTGCATTGGATGGATGAAAACATGCCTTTCTCCGGTGTAAAAGGATCGTTCCGGGTGTCCCAATCCAGTCGCGGGATGATGGCGCCGAAACTGCCGGTTTCGTAATCCACACCTTCATCCACGTCGGACTTTACATCGTATGCATCCTCGGATTTGAACAGGTAACCCAGAAACCCTTCCAGATCCTCCGTGAATTCATAATGCAGTCCGGCAGCCGCCTCGGTGGTTCTCATACTGAAACTTTCGTGAGTGGCATCATCTTCATATTGAAGTTTCAAGGTGTTAATTATTTTCCAATTGAATAGATACGGGGTTCTTAACCGGCCGGATATCATGTTGTAATTTTCACCGGCAGCTCCAGCAAGAGTACCTTGTATGGCCCGGCCCAGAAGATTGCCTTCCTGGAGGAGCAGGCTGGCTTCGAATCCGCGGTCCGTATTGAAATCAGTACCCATAACGATTTTTCCTGTGGATCGTTCCGTCAGGTCAATAACCAGTAATTTCTCTTCATCTTCGCCCGGCACCGGTTCAAGCCGGACAGAAACAGTATCGAACACACCCTGTTCGTATAATTCTTTCTCCATTTCTACAATAATCTCCGGGGACACCGGTTCGCCCCGGTGAATATTTCTGGCCTTGAGAATAGTGCCGGCGCGGGTTTTAAAGTTACCGCGGATCACCGTAGCGCCGAGACGGTTGAGTTGACCCTCCGTAACCGTAAATTCTATCCCGGCTTCCGTTTCGGATATTTTGTTAATTTTCCTTTGAACCGAAACATCCAGATATCCGTTTTTCCGGTAAAATTTCTGAAGGTCGATATTGGCATCCGATATGGCGCTCACCCGGAAGATCGCTCCCTCCGTCAGTCCGGTTACAGCGAGCAGTTCGTCGGATGTAAAATCCTCGATTCCATGGAATGAGATTTCCGTCATCCGAACCTGTGGTCCTTCCTCGACCTCGAACTCAACGGTTCTGAGGTGACCCGAACCGGGCATCAAGCGGGCTTTTATCCGGGCATGGGGATATCCCCGGCTGGCATAATATCCCGCCAGACTCTTTTCACTGTCTGTGAGTGTTTCCGGTCCCGGGTATGATTTACTCAATCCGAAAAAACGGGGTGGATGGATGCCTGCCGCCGGGATTAACTCTGCATCGGATATGCGGGTATTGCCCTTGAATACGATGTTTTCCACACGGTGACGCTTGCCCCGATCGACGGTAATGATAAACGTCTTTCGGGTTTCATTATCGGTGTCACTTTGGGTGAGTTCCGCATCAAAATACCCCTTTTCTTCCAGCGTGTTTTTCGTGCGTCTTACCAGTCTTCGTTTTTCAAGATCCGTTAATTTGAGGGCCCGTTTCCGCCATGTTTTCAACACTTCTTTCCGTACGGAATACCCGGTTCCTTTAAGCTTGACCTTATGCCGGGAACCCACATCCAGATTGACGGATATTTCGCTGGAATCCGGTGATTGAGTGATCGTGAATTCCGCTTCGAGATACTGATTCCGGCGAATCCGTTTTTGTGATTTTTTTAGATTTTTTTCCAGTTCCGCTTGATTGAACCCTTTTCGAAGAGACCGCCACCGGTAATACCGGGTATACACTTTCAGCCTGATTTTTTCCCAGAACCATGGGGTTCCGGTAAGGGATGTCTCAAATGAATCCGGGACTGTGAGAGGGGATTCAGTGATGGCGATGGTAACAAGGGTGCCGCCATCAGACCGGGATTCCGAAAGTGTAATATTCACATCGGGTTCGGGGTAACCGGCGATTTTATAGGCATCCCGGATGGTCACACCGGCATTCTCGACGGATTCCGGTTTAATCCGGGTAAATTTCTTCAATCGGGACGCGGTGATCACCTTTTTCCGGCTCATCTGATCTCTGCCGGTTACTTTAATCTTACAAATGTATTGCAGGGGAGTCGTCTGGACAGATTCCACATCGACAGGTTCCAACGGGGTTTCCTGTCCGGCAGTAAATTCTCCCGGTATCATCAGGAGAAGCAGAATCAGACTTTTAATTAAATGTGATCTGATGACTCACGCCTCCTGAAATACTGTCGTCACTGTTCTGTTTGACTCTGAGAGTGGTATCCGATGTCATTTCGTAGGTGACGACGATGGTGTCACCGGCATTGGTATCTGCGCTTTTGTAATACATGACCGTGACTTTATCCCCCACTTTTTTGCCGATACCGAAGATCATTTCCTCACTGTCTTCCGTTACCGGGAAGGGAACGATGATCAGGTCGGTCCGTTCTCCCAGGGCCTGGGTGAATTTTTCCGCCACGGCCCGTTTGGCGGCATCCATCAACGCGTCATCCCAACCATCACCGGAACTTTCACCGTCCATCCCGGCCAGCCGCCTCAGAATCTGTTCCTGGGACAACCCGGAAGAAGATGAAAGCGCCAGGTTCGCCTGACTGGTCTTTCCGGTAATTTTCAGAGTGATTTCATCACCATCTTTTTCCGTAACCGCAACAATGTTAAGATCCGGATCGATCTGATACGGATCGGAAAAATGAACGGTACCGGTTATTATTTCAAATTCAGCACCCAGGATACTAAAGCTGCCGTTGGGGAGTTTTATGATACCTTTGATCACCGGGTTGTTCCAGGGACCCTCCACCCGGAGATTTCCACCGGTTACAATATCCAGAAACCCGCTCTGTACATTAAGAGAATCCGGAATAATAATGGCCACATCCAGAATACCGGGCTTACTTTCCTTCTGACCAAAATCAAAACTTCGCTCAAAATCCACCGTGGCATTGGTTATAGACGCCAATAACTCCATGAGGTTGAATTCCGGTGTGTACAATGCATCGTTGATATCAATACTGCCTTTGATCAGTGGCAAACTGTTCTGATAGGCGACCATCAGATCCACATCACTCACCATATCAAACTCGGATCCGAGATCCATTTCCAGGTTATGTCCTTTGATCGTTAGATCCATTTTGGATCGTCCACTTGACTGGATGGGTATTTCTCCTGTCACGCGCAAGGTACCGGTTCCCATTGTTGCCGTCAGGGGGTCCAGTTGGATGGTTTCGCCCTTGAACACCGCTTTTCCGTTGATATTCTGAAGTTCCGGAAAGTTTGCACCGTTTACCGCACCGTTTTCCAGGGTGAATTCCCCGAATATTTCCGGGTCGGAAAGGCTGTGAACTACACGGAAATCACCATTAACATCACCTTCAAAACGATCCAGATCATCCAGAACCGGCAGGAATGTTTTCAATGCGAGAGTTGAGCGGATGATAAGACCAGTGTCTGTTCCGGGATCGTTGGTTTCCATCGGATCTCCGGGATCAGATAACGGGATGTTTCCGGTGACGTTGATTCGGTTGGCGGCCCCCTCTAAATTAAATGAATCAAAGGAGACAATCCCATCATCCAGCCGGATGATTACCGGCGATTTATTCCGTAAGGCAACAGCTTGGGCCGTCAATGCTGCCTGTGAAAGATCAATAGTCGCGCGCATCCGTTCCGGATCTTCAATGAACCCGTTCACACCACACGTGCCGCTCAGGTTCCCGCCTGTCTCGAAATCCGGAGCCATCCAGGAAAAAATCGGTTCCAGATCGAATCCATTTAGTGTGATATCCGCGGAAAAAGGCATTTCGCCGGTAAGATTCAGGGTGCTTTCCATGGTGAGTTGCCCGTCAAATAATCGAGTGGACAGGCGAAGATCAGGACCATCGATGTCGCATTGAACGATACTCTCGGAGACAATCAGTTCATCCCATTGGAAACCATTTACCGTCAATTTCACCCGGATCGGTTCTCCGGGAATTGTTTCAGTGATCACCATTTGCATACTTTCGGTATCAATCCCTGCAAGATGAAGGTTCTGAACAGACAGATTCCCCTGTGGTGATGGATGATCAAAGGTGCCGCCCAGCGTAAAATTACCGGTGACCTTTCCCCGGGCATTCTCCATGAATGAATCCATAGATGAGAGATCCGGAAAATCCATAACCATGTGAACAGCCATTTCTTTTGTTGTGAGATCGACCGTACCGTCTGTGACGATCCGGCCATTGCCGGATGTTTCCAGTTGAAATGAAGACACCACTATTTTATTGTCCTCAAATGCCGCAACAAAAGGTTCGGTATTCCATACATGCAGCTTGCCCGTGGCGGCATCCAGCCCGGCGATCTCACAAGTTACTACCGGTAGATCGACGAGATCATCCTTTTTAATGTTGATATTGCCGGTGAGCGTCCCGGCGGAATCCTGCATATTATCCGGGAGCACCGGCCGGAACATTGCCAGGTTAAACCCGTTCAACACAATATTTCCGGTAAATGCATTTTCATCGACGTAATTGAATGTTCCTTCAAGCTGTTGATCCGCCGAGCGCACTGTCAGGTCAATTCCGTCAGACAGAACAAGTGACGCATTCAGGTCGGGTGCGGATATTTTCTGATATTTCAGTCCGGTCAGGTCTGTGGCTAAATCCCAGGTCAGGCGCGTGTCATTCTTGACGGCATTTCCCGTTACATCAACGTTTCCTGTTACTCCGGAATAATTTATGCCCGGTGCGGTAAAAGTGAATCGTCGATCGATAATCTCGACATCAAGGACAGGAATATGGCATTCATACTCAAGTATTTCAACATCGCGTAATCGAATAAACCCGTTCAGATGCGGATCGCTGAAGGTGCCTGAACCGTCAATTTTCATCTGCCCTGCACCGGATCCCTGAAGACCGGCAAAGGTCAGGGCCGGGGAAAGATCCGAAAATTGTATATCTGACTCCAGATTAAAACCACCGGTGTTCATGTCATAGCCACCGGTGATTTGCCCGTTGAAAATTTCGCTTTCAAGGTTCAGATCAGAAATATCCAACTGACTCCGGTCAAGTGCAGCCTTGACGGTAATGGCGGATTGGATAGTTTTGTCGTCCTGAGTGAACCGTGCATCTTTTGAGTGAAGGGTCAGTATTCCGCGGATTCCATCGGGTTCCCAACTGTCAAAAATCAGATCAATGCTGCTGTCAGCCCGGCCGGTCACACCGGGCAAATTTGATTTAAGGGGAGCGATATCTGTGATATTCACATCTTTGATTTCCGCCAGGACATGAAAATTATCCGGATCAGGAATCATTACACCTGCGGTACTGACAGTGAGTTCGCCTCCGGCGGCATGGGCAGTCAGTTCAGCCGTGAGTGATTTAAAATCGGGAAACCGGCCGGTCAGCCCGAAATCAGCCACGGGAATACCGGCCATACTGAAGGCGTCACCTTCCAGGATCAATTCAAATTCATCAAGACCACTAGTCCCGCCGTTCACATCAGCAGAAAGCGTCACGTGCCCTTTGACCAGATCAGTGATGCCCAGGGCATTGAGCACGTCTTCCGGTGCACCTTTCAGGGATAATTCAGTGGCATAAGAAAGATCTCCCAGCAGATCCTTAACGGTAAATGTGCTTTCCAGACTATTGGATTCGATCTCAGAGTGTAATGTACCGGTTCCACTGCCTCCCCCGGTCAAATGAAAATTCAGTTGGGTTTCCCCGGTGGTTTTAAGAGGGGCGGGACCGGAAAGGACCATTGATTGAGCGTGAATGTCCCCCTGGGAAATAAACGGAGCCAGATCCAGGCTGCCGTCTACTGCGATGCCTTCAAGCACCATACCGAATTCTTCCGGATGTGGAGGGTCAATCTCAAACCGGCCTTCCGAAATACTGATTTCCGCCAGAACAAATCCGGGCAGTTCACCACCGCTTTCGTCTGATGGTTCGCTTTCCGGAATCTGCGACGGCCGGAGCGTCACAAACGGTCGGTGAATTTTCAGGGAGGTGATTGAGGGGGTGTTCAGCATTGTGAGCATGGCAAAATCCATCTCGATGGAATCCACAGTGACGTCGAGCCAGGGCATCTCCCCGATACTCAGCACATGCAGACCACGTCCGGTGAGTTCCCCTGTGAAGATATTGATGTGGAGGGTCCGGAAATCCAGTTTAAATCCTGCGGACGCCAGGGGTTTCTTAAGAATCAGTGGGATCAGGCGGGTCTGAACAGCCGGCAGATGCAGAGCAGCGACACTCAAACAGCCAATAATTATCAGCGTGATGAAACCTTTGATAATCCGGCGCATCCAAGAGGATTTGTCGGACGTGGAAGATGAGGATGTTGTGTTTTCCGGGTTCTGCATGGTGTCTCCAGATTAACGGCTGTTCTGACATCTCAGGCATTGTCCCTGATATGCTGCGGTGTCGTCAAGGCCTCTTCCCCTCCTGTCCCTCTCCCCAATAAATCAGGGAAAGGGATGATTGCCGGTATTGACACCGTGTCTCCTCCCGTACCGGAATCAACCACAATCGAAAGCAGTGTCATTCCCGCGCCTACTATTGTCATTCCCGCGAAGGCGGGAATCCATCTACATACAGCATTAACCACCATCGAAGCCATCGTCATTCCGGACGGGATGTTGTTTGAAATACGTGAAGCGAGAACCGATTGAGATCCGGAACCCACATGCGGAATCAACCACCATCGAAACCATCGCACAGTCATTGTCTCCCTTAAACCGTCATTACCTGATCTGAATGTGGATCCCGGCTTTCGACACTATGACATCAGCAACCATTTTGCTGGCAACTCGCCGGGATGACGAGACGACCATCGCAATATGAGCCATTTGCGTAGTTCGTCAAGCCGCAGTCATCAAGGAACGAGAAAGGGACCTTCCACCTTCGCGCAAGGCTTCGGCGGGACAGGAAGATAAGTTTCCCCCAAGCCAAGGTATATATACCAAGGAAATGTGAATTAAGATTTCTCCGAAAAGTGGAATTTCACCCCATTAAGCATTCGGGAAAAAGAACTAACACCTCCCCCAACCCACCTTCACCTGATGGTCATCTGTAACTATTTACTGAACAGATTCGGCGGGTATGCCCCCTCCATGCGCTTGGATCATCATGGCATACTGGCCGGGCCTGCTCGAAGGTATCGTTCCTCAACCTTCTGTGGCCGGTTGATGGTGAAGTTTCCTGCGGAAACTTCTGACGCGATGGAAGGGGCTGGTTTCAGCCAGTAATAATAATCGATGATAATGCGTCCGATGACATACCGCAAAAACCTCCCCTTCCATTGCGAAGCACATGGATAAGAATAAGTTCCACCTGCGGTGAAACTTCGGTGGGGGACCTGGGGGAGGTTTTTGAAAGTTTAGATGTGTTCCGAAAAGTGAAAATGACGCTAACTCGGATTGAATTATTTCTAACAGCGCAAAAAGCCCAATATTGAGAAGTCGTGACAAAGCAATATCGATTTGATATCACTTCGAAGATGAAGAACACTGATTTGAGATGCTTGACAGGAAAAACGATCAGAATTTGGGCGAAAAAAGCATTAGCTAAACATATTTAAAGTAACAAGATGAATATAATCAGGGATAATACTATATGACGGTAAACTACAGCGGAGAACGTAAATCTATCAGAATCGTTACTTTACTCATCGTCGGCCTTTCTTTTTTCCTATTCCAGATTGTTCAGGTAAATATCGCTTATGCAGCAGAAGCGGTCCGGATAGGTATCCTTTTTGATATCCAGAAAAAAAATCCCGAAACATTTTTGGAGCATTTAAACCAGGAAGTGAACTCTCTTCTCGGCAACAAATATGACATTACAATTCCCGAAAAAAGTATAAAGACCGCATCATGGTCCCGGAAGAGTATTTTACAGAAATATGAAGAACTAACCGTCGATGACGGTGTTGATATCATCATCGCTGTGGGTGCGTTGAATGCCGCGGTTCTTGCCAGGCATGAGGATTTCCCAAAACCTCTTATTATTCTGGGCATAATGGACGATGAGTTACAGCAGATTCCGATGACCGGAGAGAAAAAATCCGGCATTCACAATCTGGCCTATGTTTTAATGAATCGTGATTTTGAAAGCGATTTGAAGGATTTTTATGACATAACCCCTTACAAAAATCTGACGGTCATTATCAACGGGAAACTCGTTGCTCTTATACCCGGTGCGGGTAAAAAAATCCGGGAATTTACTGCTGCCCAGGAGGTAGTATCTCAGGTCTTGACTTATGATGGCAATATTGACCAGGTGATTGAAAATATTCCGGCTGAGACGGATGCCGTCATGTTTGGAGGTTTATATGGAATGTCCGACAGGGAAAAGCAACGGTTATTCGATCATGTGAATAAATTGCGATTGTCGAGTTATTCATTTCAGGGAGTTTCCGATGTCCGACTGGGTGTTTTGGCCGGTTCACTTCCGGAAACCAATTTACAAAAAATTACCCGACGAATTGCTTTAGACATTGAAAAAATACTGGCGGGATTGGATCCGGCAAATTTCTCCACGCTGCTTTCTTTTGAAAAGCGTTTGACACTGAACATGGAAACTGCCCGGAAAATCGGTTTTTCTCCCAAATGGTCCGTTCAGGCTAATGCAGACTTGATTAATGAAGATGTTTCCGGCAGTGATCGACTGCTTGATTTTGAGAAAATCGTACAAGAAGCTTTAGTTTCTAATCTGAGGCTCAAAATCGAAGAGGAGACGGTTAATTCGGCTGATGCCGATGTGTCAATAGCCCGATCGGACCTGCTGCCGTCTCTGGGTGCATCACTCACCGCAACAAAAATTGATGAGGACAGTGCTGGTTTACAGGCTGAAGAGATGACCGGTGGTGTGTTGACACTGAATCAAGTTATCTATTCCGATCAAATCTGGACAAATCTCGCCGTGAAAAAACATTTATTGACCTCCGCAGAGTCTGCATACTATGAGGTGCTGCTCAACACGGTTATGGATGCCGGTATCAATTATTTTGATATTCTTCGCAGTAAAACAGACCGAAATATCAAGAAAAACTATCTGCATCTTGTAAAACAGAATTATGAGATTGCTGAATATCGTGAGAGAGTTGGTTATTCCGGATCATCGGATGTCTATCGCTGGAAGAGTGAACTTGCCACTGCCACAATTGATCTTCTAAAAGCCCAAAACAATGTGCGGTTGGCCAAAATACGGTTGAATGAATTTCTGCTGAAACCTCTCGATGAAGAATTTGTTGTCAAGGATATCGGATTGAGTGAACGATTGTTTCAGCGTTATGGCGGGGAGGAAATTCTCAGTGCTGTTGATACCCCCAAAACACTGGATTTAATGACTGATTTTCTGCTGATTGAGGCACTGAACAATTTGCCTGAAATTATTCAGTTCAAGGAAAACCTTGCCGCCCAGGAGCGGATTCTTTCCGGTAACAAGAGGCAACGATTTATGCCGCTGATCAGTTTTCAGTCACAGGCGGATCGTGTTTTTTCAAGGGCGGGAGTCGGCTCTGATCCGGTAAATCCAACCGACTCAAGCTGGAACCTGGGTTTTAATGCATCCTGGTCACTTTTTGAAGGCGGTGGCATTTATGCAGACGTGCGGCGGGCACTGTCGGAAACGGTAAAATTAAAAAACCAACTTCATGATGCCACACGTAAAATAGAATTAAATTTAAAAAGCGCCATCCTTGATCTACGGATTAAATCGGCGAGCCTCCATCTCACAAAAGAAGCGGCTGAAGCGGCTGACAAAAACTTTGAATTAGTCCGGGATTCTTATTCCACCGGGGCTGTCTCCATCGTCAGTTTGCTTGATGCACAGAATGCTGCTTTAGCGGCAAATCAATCGGCGGCAAACGCAGTATATGAATATTTTATCAGTCTGCTGGAGGTCGAGAGGGGTTTTGGTGGTTTTACGGTGATGACCCCACTTGAGGAACAGAAAGCGTTTTTCCATCGATTTCAGGAATTTATGGCTGGCAATACAGACGGAAAATTTACCCAATAAGGCAAGAGAGATTATTATGAACAATAAATCCAATACCCTTCCAGCCCTGTTTATTTTGAGTATCCTGGTTTTTTCCGGTTGTTCCGGTGAGGTGAAACAAAAAGAGGACATAATCCGTCCGGTTCGTTATCACCAGATTAAAACGAGTGAGGTAAACACCACAAAATCGTTCTCCGGTGTTTCCTCAGCCGCAACAGAAATGAAACTCAGTTTCAGAATCAATGGCACTTTGGAAGCCGTCAATGTGAAGGTCGGTCAAAAAGTCAGTGAAGCCGTATTGATTGCCTCTATAGATGACGCTGATCTCCGGATCCAGTATGAAGAGGCAAAGGTTTCCATGCTCAATGCCGAAGTGCAAAAAGATAATGCAAAGGCAAATCTGACCCGGGTTAGAAAACTGTATGAAGACAACAATGTGCCGCTCAGTGAGTATGAAAATGCTAAAAATCAATATTCTGCAGCCCGAGCGGAACATGAATCACGGGTCAAAAAACTTGATCTGCAAAAGAGTCAGTTAAGTTACAGCAAGCTTTTTTCACCCATGGCAGGCATCGTGGCTGACGTTCCTGTTGAGACAAATGAAAATGTGAATGCCGGTCAGGTGATCGCGATTCTTACCTCGGAAAAAGATATCGAAGTTGAGGTCGGAATCCCGGAAACCTATATCTCCATGATCAAAGCAGACGATATGGTATCTGTTACCTTTTCTTCCCTTCGAGACCAGTCATTTCCGGGAATAGTGACAGAGGTTTCTTATGTCACTTCAGGCGCCTCGACTTATCCGATTAAAGTCAGGCTTGACAACACGACTGACGATATTCGTCCGGGAATGCCGGCGAATGTGAGTTTCACTTTTTCTTCGAAGAATGTCGGAAGTTTAATCGTGCCGATGAATGCTGTGGCGGAGGATCAACAGGGTAACTATGTGTTCATTGTGATTGAAGGATCTGAAAAAAATACGGCTACGGTTAATCGGAGGAAGGTAAGTGTTGGTAGTCTGAGCAACGAGGGTTTTGTTGTTTTAGATGGGCTGACACAAGGTGAATTGGTTGTTATTTCAGGGATCAGCAAGATAACCGACGGCATGATAGTCAGACTCCTGAAGTAAACGATCAGAATAATACATTGAGGACAAATGAACTTAACTGAGTTGACATTAAAAAATAAGTGGCTGTTTCTATCCATTTTGGCGGTTTTCCTTTTTTCCGGTGCATCTACATTTAAGGATATGCCTCGTGATGATATGCCGCCGTTTCTTATTCGGGCCGTGAACATCGTCTCCAGTTTTCCCGGCGCTGGTCCTGAACGGGTTGAGATGTTGGTGACCGACCCGATTGAAAAGGTTGTGCAGGAGATTCCTGAAGTCGATTACATAACGAGTGAATCCCGGACAGGTATTTCAATTATCACCATCCGGATTAAAGACAGTGAGTCTGATCTGCAGCCCATTTTTGACAGGATCAGAAGGAAAGTTGAGGATGTTCAAAGGGAGCTGCCTCAAGGGGTTGTCCCCAATATTAAAGATGAACTGGGTGATGTTTTTGGTATTCTCATCGGGCTTACCGCCGACGGATATACCTATGCAGAACTCAAAGAAATAGCGGATGATATCCGGGACGGACTCATTAAGATTCCTGATGCTGCAAAAGTCGAAATAGTCGGTGACCAGGAAGAGCATATCTACGTTGTTTTTGATAGTGCCCGGCTTGCGGAACTCGGACTTTCGAAAAAGCAGATCGAAAATGTTGTTTCAGGTACAAATATTATTTTCCCCGGTGGAGATATCAGGATTGGCGATGAACGGATCATACTTGAGCCCACCGGTAATTTTGAATCAATTACTGATTTAGAAAGACTGATCATACCATCCGACTCAAGTAACCACATGATTTATCTCGGTGATGTTGCTGATATCAGACGCGGTTACAAAGACCCACCTTCAAGTCTGGTGAGTATAAACGGTGAGCCCGGGATTGTTTTGGGAGTCAATCTGAAAAAGGGCGGAAACATCGTCAACCTCGGCCTGCAAGTGAATGAAAAAATAGATTCCTATAAGGCAATATACCCCATTGGTGTTGATTTTATCCGTGCTGCTTCACAGGATGAAATCGTGGATATTTCCGTGATGGATTTTACCGGCAATCTTGTCCAGGCAATTGTCGTCGTTCTTTTTACCATGCTGCTTTTTCTTGGTTTACGCACCGGACTCGTCGTGGCAAGCCTGATCCCTACCGTCATTCTGGTTACGATCATGTTCATGGATATGCTGGGAATCGGTCTGAATCAGGTATCCCTGGCATCTCTGATTATCGCGCTGGGAATGCTGGTTGATAATGCGATTGTCATCTCAGAATCCATGATGGTGAAAATGGAGGCAGGTGAGGAACCCGTAACGGCCGCTATCAGTTCTTCCCGGGAACTTTCTGTCCCGCTGCTTGTCTCTTCTTTGACCACAGCGGCCGCTTTTCTATCCTTCTATCTGGCTGAATCAGTAATGGGTGAAATCATGGGCCAGATATTTCTTGTTCTCACCATTGCCCTTCTTTCCTCCTGGGTTCTTTCCCTTTCCATTATTCCGCTTCTGGCAGTCAGTTTTATAAAAGTTAAGATTAAAGATACGCAAAAGCCTGAGAAAAAAGGGATTTTTGATATATTGCAGAAATATTATGAAGTCGTTCTTATCTGGAATCTGAAGCGGCCATTCATTCTTATCCCTGTTGCTGTTACTCTTTTTGCGTTTTCGGTCTGGGGGATCTCTTTTCTGCCCTTTATCTTCATGCCGGATAGTGAAAAAACGGTTGTTTCCGTCAATCTTGAGTTACCGATTGGTACGGCCATTGAAAAGACGGATCGAATCGTTGAAGAAATTGAAGACTATATCCACTCTGATCTATGGGTCGGTGGTGATCGAAATGAAGGGGTTGTGAGTATGTCATCCTATGTCGGTGAGGGAGCCCCCAAATATGATCTGGGATATACGCCGCCGGAAGCCAATGCATATTCCGCCCATATTCTGATTAATACGTCTTCAACGGGTATAAACCAGTTGGTCATTGACGGTTTGGATGATTTTTGTCTGAGTAAATTTCCTGATCTGAAATCCGTTGTTTCACGATTGAAGAGCGGTGGTGCATCCTCTGATCCGATTGCGATAAGGGTGACCGGTAAAATTCCGGAACAACTTTACCCGATTGTTGACTCAATCAAGACCAAACTCCGTGAAATCCCCGGCACAAAAACAATTGCTGATGACTGGGGAATGCCGGTCAAGAAATTCATAATTAAAACGGATCCTATCAAGGCTCAGCTGGCCGGTATAACAAATCAGGATGTTGCCGTATCACTGCAAACAATTCTTACCGGGGCAACTATTGGTGATTATCGCGAGGGTGATAAGGTTATTTCAATATTAATGATCAATTCTGATCTGAAAACCCTTGATGTTGAGCAGATAGAGGGTCTGAACATTACTGCCCAGGGAAGCGGGCAAAATGTTCCTCTCAGGCAAGTTGCTGATATCGATCTTGTCTGGGAACCGGCAAAGATTTTAAGGCGGGATCTTTACCGCACAATGACGGTCACCACCGGTCTTGTATCCGGCTACACGGCCAGTGATGTTAATGGCAAGCTGGCGCCATGGTTAAAAGAGGAGCAGGAGAACTGGCCGACCGGTTATTCCTTTGAACTTGGCGGCGAATCGGAGGATAGCGGGGATGCAATGGGAGCCGTTACCGAGAATCTGCCTCTGTCCTTTTTCATCATCATCCTGCTTTTAATCGGACAGTTTAATTCCCTGAAAAAACCGGCTATTGTTTTATTAACAATACCCCTTGGTTTAATCGGTGTGGTGGGCGGATTGCTTGTTGCCGGATCCTTTTTCGGTTTTATGGCCTTTTTGGGAATCATTTCTCTGGCCGGCATAGTGATCAATAACGCCATTGTTCTGTTAGACCGGATAAAGATAGAAATAGACGAATTTAACAGGGAGCCTGGAGCCGCTATTATTGCTGCGGGCACCCAGCGTTTCCGGCCGATAATCCTGACAACGGCAACGACTTCACTGGGACTGATCCCTCTCTGGTTGGGCGGTGGATTGATGTGGGAACCCATGGCAATAGGGATTATTTTCGGCCTGCTTTTTGCCACTGTTTTAACACTGCTATTTGTCCCGGTGCTTTACAAGGTGTTTTTCAGAGTGAAAATTTAACTCAGGAAGTCGAGCAAACGGCTTCTTACAGGTGACAAATGGGATTTACAATTACATTTCTGCAAACATTTCTTTACGGACTTTATTATACTTCACCGCTATTGCTCTCGATTGCCCTTATCACGGTTTGTCTGGGGCAGGTTGTGGGCCGTATTGAGTCATGGAAAAGATTTGATGCTTTTTACTGGTCTTTCATTACAGCGACTACTGTTGGGTATGGTGATCTTCGACCTTCTTTTCGGACATCAAGAATCTTATCCATCCTCATTGCAATGACAGGCCTGGTTTTTACCGGCATTATCGTCGCCGTTGCTGTCCGGTCAGCATCGTATGCGTTTAGTATCCACGTGGATTTTGTTCCCATAAAATAGGTACCAGGAAATACTGATAAGGAGGAAATGCAAGAATGAAAACATTAACTGTAGGTTTGCTGATCGCATTGCTTGCCATGTTTGGAAGCGTGCATGCACAAGATGTAACAACCGTTGAGGCGACGGGTAGTGATATCAGCGAGAACCTGGATTTAGAAGCCGTGGCTTCTTTATTTGGAGAAGCGGAAAATCTTGAGGATTTTGAAAATAAGCTCAATGATCCTGATACTCAGATTTCTAATCTGGACTTGAACGAGGACAATGAAGTTGATTATTTAAGGGTTGTCGAAACGTCAAAAAATGTTACGCATTTTGTCACCATTCAGGCCGTAATCGGAAAAGATCAATATCAGGATGTTGCCACGATTGAAGTTGAAAAAGACAGCCAGGGTGAAACTCAAATACAGGTTGTGGGTGATGTATATATGTACGGACCGAATTATATCATTGAGCCTGTATATGTTCGCCCTCCCGTCATTTTCATATGGTTCTGGGGACCCCATTACAATCCGTGGCGATCACCATTTTACTGGGGTCATTATCCGCGTCACTATCACCCCTGGCATCCTCATCCACCACATGTATACCGACGAAATGTGCATGTGCATGTAAATGTAAATCATACATATCGTCATACAACCATACGAAAAAGCAGCACTTCAGTAGAACTTCAAAAGAAATCAAGACGAAATGATTACGGGGTTAAACACGAGGACAAATCTTTTTCAAATAGAAATAAGAAAACACAGCCAAAACAGAATAAATCTCAATTTAATCGCGATAACAATTCACAAAAACGGAGCCAGAAACGTTCTAAAGGGGACTCAAAAAGCAAAAAAGGCCGGGGGCGTCGTTAAGCCGGATTTATATCCGTTTTCCTATAAATACTTGAGGATGCTCAGTTATTGGGTACTGTTAAGGGCACCGGTGTGCCTGCCGTTGACAAGCAGTTTCCCCCAAGCCAAGATATGTGAAAATGACACTAACCCGGATTGAATTATTTCCACAACATAAAATGCTCCTGGCAGGTTAGTTTTGCATAAAAACCCCTTGGGATAATACAGGATTTCTCTGAAATTACCGTTGTTCTATTACAAAACGGAGGATTTATTCAGGAATTACTTGGATTGGATGATGAAACAGCCAGGACAATCCATCCCATTGAAGTCAATAACCACAATATTTTAGAAAGTTTGATTTTCATGGTCTGATATTTTAATCTGAATCAGAGAATAGATTTTTAAACTAGAACCATTTTGAGAGGATTTTTGTTATGAGATTATTAAAGGTCTTGAGCAAGGTAAACCAGATAGAAAAGATATCTTTTTTGAAAATTATAGACAGTTTTTGTGCTGAATCTCGTAAAATTACTCCACAGGTTGACACCATTTTAAATCAAGGTGCCAATCAGTTAAAAAACATGGATGATGCTGATATCGTCAAGCTCTTTAATCTTCTGAAATCAAAATATCGGGATCATTTGGAAAATGTTATCAAATTCAGTGATTATCAACTGGATATAATTGTTGATATTTTTGTCAGAGATGGAAATCAAATGATGTCCAGGGAGTGGTTTCAGAAGTTATACAATTCGGCAATCACCAATTTGAAAGTACATGAAAAAGCAGTAGTTTCCGAAATCAACAACGAGAAATCACATCTTGAACCCCAGAGAAGACGCGATTACTCGATATATAGAAACTGTGTCAAAACAGCCTATGAAAATGATATCTCAGTAAATAGGGATGAAAAATTATCTTGGGAAGAGAAGACAATTCTCCACACATTATCCAAGTCACTTGATCTATCAAATGATGAGGAACGAAGTATCAATTACTCTGTGGTTCCGTTGGAAAAATACAACATAGATGATGTGATTTCGGAACTAAAAACATCTGGTCTGGTATTTTTCAATAGAAAATCGAATACACTCTTTGTGCCAAAAGAGATGTTGTGGATTTTAAGGGAAATTTTAGAGATTGAAATTCCCAATAAGTATTTGCGTCGAATACTCAGGAATTTAAAAGATTCTGAAATCAACCTTGTTGCCAGAAAGCATAATATCGACAGAAAACTTAAAAGAGAGGACAAAATTGAGGCAATAATTTTCCAGGGATTGAATGTTAGAAATCTATTAATGGATGATATATTCACCGAAAAGTTATCTAAAACAGATCGAGCCAAAAGGATTCAGGAATTAACTCATAAGAAATTGGAAATTGATTTGCCAAAATCAGGAAGGTCGCTTGAAGAGAAAACAGCGTTGCTTTTAGATTATTTTAAACATTTAGAAATAGAGAGTACAATAGCTTTATCGAAGGATGGATATGAAAAACTTCTTCAGGAGTTGAAAGAAGCTATTCCAGAGATTAATATTGAAATCAAAAAAGAGTTTGAGATACAGAACGAAGATGTGATGTCCGCAGAAATTCTGGCCGACTATAATGTGGGTCCACAGGATGTTCTGTATTTACTCGATCGTGAACAATTATTAAATTTCTGTAAAACAAAAGATATAAAATCACGAGGAAATCTCAGGTCAAACATACTCAGTAATTTCCGAAATATAAAAGATTTATATCTTGAAAATTTTGAACTAATCGGCAATCGTGATTTAAATGTTTTGAAGGAAAAAGGGTTAAATGTTAAGGAAAGTGAATTGGGTTTATTATACGAGGATCTTACAAAAGAGATATTCACTGCTTTTGGCTTCAATGTTGATGAAAAAATGAAACAGGAGATTAATACAGCAAAAGCTAAAATGGATATTTTGCTGAATCTGGGCAATCAAGATGTGATCATTATTGAATGTAAGACCGTAAAAGACAGGGATTACAATAAATATACTGCAGTTTCTCGTCAACTAAAATCCTATGAGAATCTTTGTAAGAAAAAAGGATATCACGTCAGTCAAGTAGTGATTGTTTCTAACGAATTTTCAGAGGATTTCATTAGTGAATGCGAGTATGATTTTGAATTAAGTATTTCACTGATCACGTCACATGGGTTGATCACTTTGTTAAACGGCCTTAAAGAATCATCTTTGGAAACATTACCGGTTCGATTGTTGCTCAAGGATGGTATCCTGAATGCGGATCGTATAGTAAAGGCACTTAATCGTTAAGTATCATCAATTGTCGTTAGATTCAGGTTATCGTTGAGAAAATGAAATCACGTGATAAACGGTTCATAACGATGATCTCGAGCTGATATGGGACTGTGACGCCCCATCGTTTCGTGGCTTGGAAAAACTGGCTGGAACAGTTCATATTTAACCCCGCCGGCAAGAGGATTATTTTGATGACTTTCCCGTTGACAAGCAACCCCAATCCCCCTTGAAAAGGGGAAGGGGTACACTTGGCCGATTTAATCTTTACCAGCTCTCACTCCACCCGAAAGCAACCACATCCCAGTCGCCCAGAATACTGCTGAAATCCGGGGTAAGAATAGCGCCATAGATGGTGATACCGTCGGCCTGGCCCGGGACATCCGGCCAGGTGAACCGAAGAATTTCCAGCCATTGTTCTCCTACACTGAGATTGACCGGGTCCCAATCGAAGGTTTCGGTCCAGCCGGGATACCAGAAATAGCTGCCGTATACGTCCATGAGAACAATCAGAGGCAGATTGGGATAGGTGTCCGGACCGATATTGTAAAGGGTGGCTTCCAGCAGAAATTCCTCGCCGACCTGAAAATCGGTATCGGAGAGGGTCAGGTCCACGCCGAGATCCACCGGATATGTGGGGGTTGGAGACGGTGTTTGTGTCAGTTCCGGTGTTTGGGACGGTGTGGGGGGTGGTGTGGGTGTCTCTGTCGGTATGGGTGTAGGCGTGGGTGTGACGGGAACAGCGGGATAGTGCACGCCCATATCCACCTGCCCGGTATCTGTGATGCTGTCGGTCCGTGTGGTGAGTTCATTCAGGCAGAACGTGGTATCCGGCAGATCGAAACAGATGGTATCCGCGGCTGCGCTGCCGGCATCCAGGCACGGACTGTCGGTTCCCTGTCCGGCTTCGGTTTGTGCAAGGTACCAGCCCCCGAAAACACCGGTGGCGAATTGGGGGTCAGCCTCGATATTACCATCCCCCCAGATAAATTCATGTTGTGGGGGCACTTCGATATCGTTCATACCGTTCTGGATGTCGGTATAGGAGATATCGATGGTGATGTATTGTGATTCTTCATCGATCTGTGCAAGTTCTTCGCCATAGGCGGCGCTGTTGTCCCAGACGATACAGTCTTTCAGGGTGAGAGACTCGTTGCCGACACAGATACCACCACCGGAATCCATGGCCGTATTATCCGCGATGGTGGAGCTGGACACCGCCAGATGTCCGCCCTGGAAAAAAAACGTTTCGTGTCCGACATAGATGCCGCCACCGGAGTCTCCTGCGGTGTTATTGGCGATGGTGGTGTTGAAAATGCTGCCATTCCCGCTCATCAGATAAAGACCCCCGCCGTGGAAGCCGGCCGTATTTCCCGTGACCATGCAGGTTACAATGGAATCTAGAAAATTCTCACAATAAACACCGCCGCCAAAAAATTCGGCTGTATTGTCGATAATGGCGGAGTTGTTCACGATAAATCTGCAAGATCCGATACCGCCGCCATATTCCGCATGGTTCCCGCTGATGATACAACCGTCGATGATGAATGGATTGTCATACAGACGACCAGAAAGCCCCCCGCCGAAGGCCGCTGTGTTGTTACTGATAACCGTTTCTTCCAGTGACAAATGAGATCCTGAATAAATTCCTCCGCCCCTGCCGTTATAGTTTTTGGCGGTATTGTTGGTGATAGTACATTGTATGATCGTGGTGTCATCGCTGGGACAGATACCACCGCCGAAAAAAGCGGTGTTTCCATCAATGAAACAGTTATAAACAGCGATGGTGGTATCATTGGAATATGGATGCTCAATACGACCAATTCCACCACCCAGGAATCCGTTGCCGCCGGTGATGGTCAGGTTCAGAAAACCGACATGTCCCGGAAGGTTTTCGATGAGGATCACCGGTGCAGTATTCTCAGCATCCAGAATCGTGGTGTCCGGTGCTGTCCCAAGGATAGTGATATTGGATTTCATGGCCAGCGGATATTTTTCACCGGTAAGCGAGGGAGCGTAATGACCCGGAGCAACATAAACCGTTACCGGTGTTTCAGTGCTGCCTTCCACGATCTGTACCGCGTGTTGAAGGGTGAGGAATGGGCTGTCCGGGCTTGTGCCGGTGTTGTTGTCATCACCATGGGGTGCCACATAAACATCCTGCTGGATCGTGATGGACTGAAAGGTGTTGTTACTTAGAGTAAAATAATACTCAGGATAGAAGGCAAATCGTGAAACTCCGGTAGTATCAAATGTATTCCAAGATGTTTCAACACCTCTATCATAGCGAGCACCGAGAATAGATCCCCTTCCGCTGCCGGTGGAATTTCCGGTAAAATTACTGCCGTTTCCGTCTGATCCCCCCAGAACAGGCGTTTCCCAGGCAGGATACCTGTTGTAATTACCAAGATAAAATGCGCCGCCGAGATGATCCGCATGGTTATTGAGAAAGTGACACCGGACGATCAGTGGCTCGGATCCGTCGGAGCAATACATCCCACCGCCATTGTAGCCCCGGCCGTTTTTGAGGGTAAGATCGGATAGGGTCAGGTTTTTGTCATGAAAACCGACCCAAACACGGGCGGTATTTTCCGCATCAAGAATGGTGGTGTCACGGCTGTCTCCGAGAATGGAAATGCTGTCCAGTAATGGCAGCGGATAAATCTCACCGGTGGCGGAAGGGGAATATGTCCCGGGTCCGATATGAATGATATGGGGGTCAATACCGGTTTCAATCACACCCAGGGCATGCTGCACGGTCTTGAAAGCCGTATCCCAGGCGAGACCGTCACTGGAATCATTCCCGGATTCCGAGACATACAGGTCCTGATCAACCAGGACCGTGCCGTTTATACAGTTTTCAAACGCGAAACATTCTGCCGGTGAGACGTAATAATCTGAACTGTAATTTCCATCGAATGTGTTGGTGTCGCAACGGTATGGGTCCATGGATTCATCTTCAACAGGGATCTGGCGGTACATATCTGCGCCGGCCCCGGCGATATTATCGATAAATGTATTCCGGCACGATTCGCTGCCGCCGATGATCGGTGCACCCTGTCTCCACCCGTACATTGTATCCATATAAATACCACCCCCGGCAACCTGTCCGGTGTTCCCGATAAAGGTGTTCTGACATATTTCCGGGTTGAAAGTACTGTAATAATCAGAGACGTGAAAAAAATAGAGACCACCACCCTTGTCTGCGGTATTCTGCTGGAATGTGCAATTGATTATCTCGCCGTCGGACCGAAAATGGAAATTGATACCGCCACCATTGAATCGAGCGAAATTGTCCCTAATAGAGCAACTATCCCAATAGCCGTATGAATAATGCGACATATACCCGGCGGCGCCGTGATCGGCATAGTTACCGGAGATGGTACCGCCCACTAGCGCTACGATGGCTTTAACACAATGTATCGCGCCGCCATAAACGGCTCGGTTACTCGTGATATCGCACCCGATAAATGTTGGGGACGCTTCGTCGGCGATGGCGATACCGCCGCCTGACCGAGCCCTGTTCCCAGTAATCGTGCTCCACTCCACATGAGGAGTTGATCCGGCAATACACCAGATGCCGCCCCCGGCGAAAAACTCCGCTTTATTGAGTCGAATGTTACAGTTGGTCAGAGCAGGAGATGCATCGCTCAGTGTGATACCGCCGCCTGCCCAGTGAGCGGTGTTGTGACTAAAACCTGCATCAGTAATGGTGGGACTGGAATCAGAACAGTAAAGACCGGCTCCGGTATAGGCTTGACAGTAACTAATATAGACGTTCCGGATAACGGGTTCTGAATTATCCGTGATGAGGATTCCGCCGCCGCCCTCAATCCCGGGAGCCTTCCCGTAACGAATTGAGAATTTCTCCAGGACAGAACCGGATTCCTCACCGCTTTGAAAAACAAAACCGCGTCCACTAATCTGACAGTCAATGATTGGTGAAAAATAATGGTCCGGGTTACCTGCTACAGTGATGGCCTTACCATAAAAACTGATGTTCCGATTGTTCTCGCCGGTATACGTTCCGCTGGAAACTAAAACGGTGTCCCCGTTTACCGCCGCATCGATACCCTCCTGAATGGTGGGTTGATCCGCCGGTACATTGATTACTGCGGCATAAAGCGGCAGCGTTGACAGAATCAAAACTCCGGATATGGCAATAAATATTCTTAGACAGTCCATGGAAACCTCCCTTACAAACTTCAGTTACCTACGAATATATAGTGATTCTGAGGGTCTGGCAAGGATTTATTCATTTAAATGCTATTTTTATACCGTTTATTCGAGTAGCCGCGTGGCTGAATAAATTGTCTTATTATCGAGAATATTTGAAAGGAGCACTCGTTTTCTCCTGATCGAAGCAGGGCAAGGGATGTCATTACCCGGTTTTTGTTGTGCAAAATGAAGGCTGTTTCTCCGAAACACTGGATTCGGGTAATCTCGTTGATGAAGCTATTGCATCCACCAATGAGATCCCCCGGATCCTCCTTTCGCCGTCGCTTAAAGCTCTGGCGGAACAGGATGTCGGACCGGAGGAAGACAAGCGGGTGCCATGTACTGACAACCACTGATCACTGGCGCACTGGCTTCTGATCACTGGCGCACAGATCACTTCCCCATTTTCTTCATCCGCGAGGCCAATGTTGTGGGTTTGATGTCCAGTATGGCGGCGGCGCCATTGGGACCGTATATTCTGCCTCCGGACTGTGCGAGTGCCTGCTGTATGATTTGTTTTTCCAGATCTTTCAGATTGGTGAGGGTCATGGTGCCGGGGTCGGGTATTCCCGATGATTCCGGAGATGGGTCATCGAGGTGGAGTTTGAAAATTCCGTCCTGCGTGGTGATCACGGCTCGCTGGATGACATTCTGGAGTTCCCGGACGTTACCCGGCCAGGAATATGATTCCAGTTGCCTGATATGGTCCGGTGTCAGTTCCGGTATTTGTGTGCTGAACTGCCGGCATGCCTGTTCCAGGTGAAATTGTGCCAGGGGAAGGATGTCTTCACGGCGTTCCCGGAGTGGCGGGATCCGGATGGGGAAGACGCTGAGCCGGTAGAAAAGATCCTCCCGGAAAGTGCCGGTTCTGATCTGTTCCCGCAGATCCCGGTTGGTCGCCGCCACCACCCGGACATTGATGCGCCGGGTCCGGGTCTCACCAACCCGCTCAAGGGTCTGTTCCTGCAGCACCCGGAGAAGTTTGCTTTGGAGTGCCGGCGGAATATCGCCGATCTCGTCCATGAAAAGGGTACCGTTATGGGCCAGTTCGAACCGGCCGGTCCGGTCTTTTACTGCTCCGGTGAACGCCCCTTTCACGTGGCCGAAAAATTCACTCTCGAACAGTTCATCAGGAATTGCCGCACAGTTCACCCGGACCATGGGGTGTTCCCGGCGGCGGCTTTTCTCGTGAATTGCACGGGCGATAACCTCCTTGCCGGTGCCGGATTCCCCGGTGATAAGCACGGTTGAATCCGTGGGAGCCACCATCCGGACCTGCTCCATGATGGTAAGCATGGCGGGACTCTGACCGATAATAATGCTGCTGCTCCGGGCCCGGATCTCTTCCTGGAGAAGATCCTTTTCCTGGACCAGCCGGTTCCGCTCAGTGACATCCCGGACCATGGCAATCATGCATTTCCGGCCGTCCAGTTCGGTAATGGATGCTGATATTTCCGAGTCCAGGACCACGCGGTTTTTGGTCAGGCAGGTGAGTTTATTGGTCCAACCCTTACCGGTATTGAATACTGACCGTGCAAATTTCCGCATCCGAGCCATTTCGTGGGGATGAATCATCGACATGGGGATGGCAATGAGTTCCTCCCGGGAATACCCCAGCATTTCGCAGGCCCGGCGGTTCACATCGAGAATCTCATCGTCCATGGGATCCACCAGGAAGATCGCATCGTTGGAATGATCGAATATGTTCCGGAACCGGAGTTCACTTGCCTGTGACGTCGACAGAGATTTTTCCGCAAGGGAAACCCGGGCTTTCAGGTCACGGATCTGCGCTGTCATACGCCGGTTTTCATCTTGAATATCGTCCAGTTTTCGAATGGGCCGAGATGCCATGGTCACCTCCCTGATAAACAAATCACAGACAACATACCACGAAAAATCGTGATAAAACAACGAAATATCGTGAAATTTGATTGTGGGAGGAATTCTGAAATCTGGCTTATTAGCCCTCCAAAAAAATAAAAAAGCAAATGTTAATAGTGAGTTAGATGAGTTTTGTCATCATTTCCACGGTGCTGGCACAGCTTTTGCCATAAAGAGTGTCAGCCGGGTAATCCCGGATGAAAGGAGTGAAACATGGCAGGAACCGGAATAAACCCATTGAGTGAAAGGGATGTTATGCAGGCAGTCGGGGGATCAGATAACGTGGATTATCCCGTGCCGGTGCCGCTTCGCGTGGCCGCGCATTCTCCTCAGGTGCTGAGGATTCTGGCATTATTCAACACGGTTAGCGGGGATTTGATGTTACCGCCCCGGATTCAGAAAGCTATTTCACTCCGTACCCGGCGTCTGAACGGCTGTTTTGACACGGGACTGACCTCTGAGGATGCAGCATTGGGCTGTGACAATCTTCTGGGGTTTCAGCGGGGTTTGTCTGACGATCCCCGGGAGCAGGCCATGTTGGCTCTGACCACAAAAATCGTTCGGGACCGGGGAAAACACACGGCATGTGTTGTGGACGCCGCCCGGGAATTGGGCATTACGGACCGGGAGATTGTTGAAACGGTTTTCCTGGTCGCCCAGCATACATTACTCAGTTATCTTCACGGCATTTCGTCAGTGGAGAGTGAACAGGACAATTCTCACCAGTCGGTGAAGGAGGTATCATGAAATCAACAGTTTTTACTTCAATCCTTATTGCAGCAATCATAACGCTTGTTCCGTTGTCAGTTATGGCGGGATCCGAGACCTACACGTTCGGTGTCAGCGATCAGCGGACTACTGTGACCTTTGAATCGGAGACGGATTTTGAGACGATTCTGGGATCCACCAACAAGCTCTCAGGAACTTTAAACGGGGATCTGAAAGCCGGTACCGCGGCGCTGTCACTGGCCTTGCCTGTGGCGTCTCTCAATACGGGAATCGATCTTCGGGACGAGCATATCCGGTCAGAGCACTGGCTGGATGCCGGGAAATACCCGGAGATCACTTTTGTAACGGATTCCATGAAACGGGCATCCGGCGACACATGGAAAATCAAGGGAAAATTCACCATGCATGGCGTGACAAAACCGATTAAAACCACGGTCACCATCAAGGAAATTCCGGCGACAACTGCGAAAAAGGCAGGGCTGGAATCCGGTAACTGGATCCGTGCCACGGCGGCGTTTTCTGTGAAACTGTCGGATTTCGGTGTGAAAATTCCGGATATGGCGGCTGCGAAAGTCAACGATGAATGGACTATCAAATTACAGAGTTTCGCCGGTACGGGACATGCGGGTGCTATGAAAAAAGCAGCAAACCCCTGCAATCCCTGTGGTGGTGAGAAAATGAAGAAAGCAGCGAATCCCTGCAACCCCTGTGGTGGTGAGAAGATGAAAAAAGCAGCGAACCCCTGTAATCCTTGTGGGTAACTGAAGATGAAGCAGCGATTGCGCAGATGGGCATTTATTCTGGGATTCGGCGGTGCGGGCCTTGTGCTGATTGCTGCATGGGTCGTGGATATCGGGCTGGGTCGGGAGGTGCTCCTGATTGCCCCTCACGATCCGTCCGCCGTTGCTTTAAACCGAGAGTTATACTCCCCCGGTGAATCCGTACCGGATCTGTATGGTAATCCCATGAGTGATCCGGTGCGGGTGATCCATCCGGATCCAAACCGCCTAATTACACCGGAAGAAGATACCGGGTTGATCCTCATGACCGTGGTCAATCAGGCCGGGGAAAATCCTCTGCAGGCACAGACCATCTGGTTTTTCACCCGGTTTGCGTTTATGGGTTTGATCCTGCTGGGGGTACTGGGATTTGCATTCCGTACGCGCCGGCACCGGGCTGACCTTTCCCCTCAAATCGTGCTGGACACCGGGAGAATCACCGATGATCATCAATCCTAAGTCGGGAATCTGCACTTAAAATTGGCAGTTGAAAGTTGAGTATTGAAAATTGAGCATTCCAACCAAATCGTATCCTGAGTCTTCGAAGTTGAACCGTCAGACCAGGTGGAAAATTTTCAATTTTCAACAGACAATACACAATGTTCAACCGAAAGATGTGTCCCATGATTAAGGTACCCGGGGGCATGATCATGAACCGGTATTTACTCGTTCTGATCATACTGATTACAGGAATTACTCAGGCGGAAAACGAACCGTCTGATCCGTACCGACAGGGTAAGGAAGCACTCACGGCCAGCCGGTATTCAGAGGCGGTCACCTATCTGGAGCAGGCAGCGGAAAACGGAGCAGATGATCCGGAACGGTATTACTGGCTCGGGGTTGCATACCGGCACCGGGAACAGGGTGTTGAAGCGGTCCGGGCATATGAGATGGCTGTTGAGGCCGATCCGGGTAACGCATCGGTCTGGTCTCTATATGCACTGGAAAATATGGCGGAAGTGTTGACCCGGACCGACCGGTCAGAAGCATCCCGGCGGGCCTACCAGCGGGCGCTTATCCGGGAAAGTCGTGCGGAATGGATTGAAAAAATTCAGACCCAATTAGCTGAACTGGATCTGGTAACCGGTGATTTTATCCCGGACGAAAACACGATTTTCAATGCCCGGGGTGAAGTAATCGGTGGTGTCGGACCCGGTAAAATGCGAACAAACCGTCCATTTGAGATTGCCCGGCACACCGAAGATCCCGTAAAACAGGAAATCTATTACCGGCAGGCCATCACCGTGGATCCCGGCATGTATCAAACCCCGTTCAATCTGGGATTGGCCCTGGTTCATCAACAGCGATACCTGGCGGCCATCCCTTGGTTTGAGCAGTCCGATCAGGTTTGGAAATCTGATCAAACCGCCAATCCGGCCGGTATCGATAAAGCGGATGCTCATGCATTTCTAGCGCTCTGTTATCTGGAAGTGGGAAACATCGAGAAAGCTCGATCCCATGCCGGGATTGCCATGGCGGCGGACAGAGACCTGTTCTGGGCAAATCTGTACGATCTTCGTGTGAAGATTGCGATGAAAGCGTTTGAAGCGGCCCGGACAGGTTTGATTGAGTTGCAGAGACTCAACCCGGAACAGCCGGAGCTGCTTCTGGCTTTGGATGAGTTGGATGAAGCTGTTATGTCTAGCCCGGCCAGGGACGACCGGGCTACAAACAATGATTGTTATCTTTGAACCGCTGGCATGGACCTATGCTTCTCAAACCCGGCAAGGTCCATGCCAGACCGAAGTTTTTCGCCAGAAAAACTTATTCTCTTCAGCAATCAATAGCGTTGGTAGCGTTTGTAGACCGGCGTCCCTGCCGGGTAACAGGGGATTGCATTGGGTGGCACTGGATTTCACTGAGATGATTCCCGGAATTTCCGGTTGACAGCCGATGAGTTTCTCTCGATTACGATCTTCTGAACCTGTTGTTTTCGATGGGGATTGGAGTGAAATTGTTCCAGGGCCTCCAGAGCTGTCAGGGCATAAACTTCGGCTTCATCGGCCAGAACATCCAGCAGGTATTCGAAAGCGGCATCCAGCCGGGTGAGTGCCATGGGCAGCAGGAACATCTTTTTCCGGTCCGTGTCGATGGTGCCTTCCCGTGCTTTTTTGAGTATTTCCATGGCGGCGGGTTTCCGGGAGTTTCCCAGGGCCAGAGCGGCTTCCTCCACCAGACCGGGATGGGTGTGATCCAGATATGATGCCACAAATGCCGGTGACCGGTCCGGCGAGATGGAAACCAGGGCGGAAAAGCAGCGTCCCGTAATATCCGGTTCTTCATCACCGGCCAGAACCTTCAATCGCAGCATCAGTTCCGCCCGTTCGGTACCAAGGTAACTCAGGGCGTCAATCGCGGCGCGGCGGGGCTGGGGTTCCGGATCCATGAGCAGAGCCGCCAGCTCAAAATGGATCTCAGAATAGATCGTTTTGACCAGTCCGTGTGCGCTTTTTCCCCGTAAGTTGTCCGCCGAATCTTTCCGGCCGCCATACACCGGTTCCATCTGGATGTGGCGGATTCCCAGAAGATACACGTCGGGATCCCGGTGACCGAGTCGGTCAAGAACCTCAATGATGGCAAGCTTTGCCAGGCAGCCGGAATCTGTTTTTATCGGTGTGTCCATGAACCGGTTGAATGCCTGAACGAGATCGGGAATCAGAATGTCCAGCCCCAGTTTCCCTGCCGCCTTTGCAGCCCGGGCGACCACTACACTGTTCTTGTGAGCCATGTACTTTTGCAGATCCGGTACGATGATCTCCGGTGCTTCTGTGTCCGTCAAAACAGTAATTTCCTGCAAAATATCTTCGGTTTTTTTCCGCTTGGCCATGGGATCCTCCGGATGGGGAAGTGAACCAGTGAGCCAGTGATCAGTATGGTTGTTGGTAGCGTAGGCTTTCCAGCCTGCGGTTTCAATAATCAGTGAGCCAGTGTGCCAGTGAGCCAGTGTGCCAGTGATCAGTGTGGTTGTTGGTAGCGTAGGCTTTCCAGCCTGCGGTTTCAATAATCAGTGAGCCAGTGAGCCAGTGAGCCAGTGAGCCAGTGTGCCAGTGATCAGTGAGGTTGTCGGTAGCGTAGGCTTTCCAGCCTGCGGGCATTGGGGTCAATTGTTATTTGAGAATAAAGAATTGTCAATTCTCAATTTTCCTCCGATTGAGCTTTCCCGGTCCCTGTGTTAAAACCATCAGTCATGAAAGCACGGTGGCTCACAGCTATTATTCTGATTGCTCTTTTTGGATGTCAGAGACCGGTTGATCCTCCGGTGACCACGGATTTTTCCGGGTATAATCTCCTGATGATCTCCCTGGACACACTCAGGCAGGATCGGCTGGGACTGTACGGCTGTCCGGACCCTGTTTCGCCGTTCATGGATACCCTTTCCCGCCATGCCGTTGTTTTCACGGACATGTTTGCCCAGAGCCCCTCCACAGTGCGCTCGCACCGGGCAATTTTTACTTCAAAATATGTTTTTGATCAGGATGCACCTTTCCCTTCCGCCGATGAAACCCTGGCAGGAATTTTGACCCGGAAAGGGTTGACCACGGCCGGGTTTGTAGATGGCGGTCTCATGCACCGGAAGTTTGGTAATCACGAAGGGTTCCAGACCTACGATGACGATGGCGGCGCCGGGTTCAAAACCATCTATCCCAAAGCAGTGGACTGGTTGAAATCTCACGGTGCCACACCGTTTTTCCTGTTCCTGCACACGTATGATATCCATTTTCCATACACGCCGCCGGCGCCTTACGACACGATGTTCATGCCTGATGAGACGGCATGGTTTCACCTGGGTGCGGAACACGGTCACGATTATTTCAATCAGATTGAGCTGAAACCCTCGGACTACCGGTTCATTGACGGTCGGTACAACGGGGGTGTCCGGTACAGCGACAGCGTGATAGAGGATCTTTTCGCTGATCTTCGAGGGATGGATCTGCTGGATCGCACGGTAGTGGCGATTGTCTCGGATCATGGGGAAAGTCTGGGTGAGCGGCGCTATGTCGGTCACAATCAGCTTTACAACGTCCAGCTCCAGGTGCCGTGTCTGCTTTTTCTGCCGCCGGAACTTGCCCGACTGGTTCCGGAACCCATGGAAACAGTGGATCTCATGCCCACGTTGTTGAATCTGTTTTCTCTGGTGATTCCGGAAGGATTACAAGGGATTTCGGCGGATGCTGATATTTTTGGCCGGGGTGTTTCCCGGGGCCGTCGGCTCCGGTTGAGTGAAGCCGGTGACCGGATGATTCATGCGCCTGACGGCTGGAAACTCATTCTGCGGAAACTTCCGGAAAATGATGAGTTATACCAGGCGGGAACCGATCCTGAGGAGATGGAAAACCTGTTGATTACCCGATCCGGTCAATCAAAAGCACTTCAGGAAGGACTGGAAAAATTTATTGGGGAACCTGTGGAAAATCTTCGGTCCGCCCGGTCAAACACCATGATTAATATTCCTCTGATGCAGCCCGGCGGCAAGGATGCGGAACTCATGGAACAACTCAAAAATCTGGGTTATGTGGATTGAGACCGGCACAGTTATTTGGTTTCCATATTGTCAGTGCAAATTTCGACATGGTGGTAGCCCGGGGTTTCGTCCCCGGGGTCTTTGATTCACATGAGATAATTCCGGCGCGGACGAAACCCCGTCCTACCTGATAATTAAACCGAACCATATGCTGCGATGAAGTTGTTTACAGATTGCAAAGCCCGTTGCTTATTACACCTGTAAAAGGTACAATCAATGATGAGAACAAAGGAAGGACCGTCATGGTTAACAAACAGCAGATTAAAGATGAGATTGAAAAAGTCCGGGAAGAGGATCTGATGGTAATTTACAGAATTATCCAGGCTTTGGCAAAAACATCTTCTATTGAATTATCCATGCAGTCTGAAACAGCATCAAAAAATGTAAATTGGATCCAATTTATTGATCAGATGTATGGGTGTCTCTCCGATGATCCCATCCAAAGAGGTGATCAAAGTAAATTTGAGATACGCGAGATTATGGAATGAAATTTTTGCTTGATACGAATGTTTGTATCAGATTTCTCAACGGTCGCTCTGAAAATATTAAACAAAAATTGGCAAAAAAGCATCCTGAGGAAATAGTATTGTGTTCGGTTGTCAAAGCTGAGTTGTTTTATGGATCTTTGAAGAGCAGAAATCCTGAAAAGAATTTACAAATTCAGCGTGATTTTGTCAGCCGCTTTTCTTCTCTGCCATTCGATGACAACGCAGCGGAAATCTATGGTCGTATACGTGCAAAATTGGAAATGGATGGGAAACGGATCGGTCCTAATGATCTCCTGATAGCTGCTATATCAATAGCTAATAATGTTGTTCTTGTTACTCACAATACAGATGAATTTAACCGGGTTGATGGTCTTGAACTTGAAGATTGGGAAAAGGGAGAAGAAACCATCGATTAAATTGTCTCATGATAATAATAATCAACAGACAGACCTATTGGGAGGTCACTTATGAATACGAAAAAAGAGTTTAAAGTTGTCAATAAATCTGTGCGAAAGATTGATTCCATTGGTCTGGCGACGGGAAGACGGACGTTCACAGACGATATCACCATGCCGCGAATGCTCCACGCGAAAGTGCTGCGGAGCCCTCATGCTCATGCCGTGATCACATCTATTGATGCCTCGGAAGCGGAAAAAATGCCCGGGGTTCATGCAGTGGTTCATCACGGAAATGTCAACCGTGTGATGCACACCACCGCCGGCCAGGGATTTCCGGAACCGTCCCCGTATGATACCGCCATGTTCAACCGGAAAGTTCGGTTTGTGGGGGAACGGGTGGCGGCAGTGGCGGCGGAAACCGAGGAAATTGCCGTGAAAGCGTTGGCGGCCATCAAAGTGGAATATGATGTTCTTGAACCGGTGCTGGATCCGGAGGCTGCTCTGGAACCCGGCGCACCGGTGATTCACGACGAAGACGATTGCCGGATGCCCATCCCGGTGCCGTTCCACCCGGAACGAAACCTGGCTGCGGAATCTCAGTTTGTGGTGGGAAATATTGAGGAGGGTCTATCAGCAGCGGATCATGTGTTTGATCGGCGTTATACCACGCATTATACCTCCCACGCTGCCATTGAACCCCACTCCGTCATCACCTGGCTGGATGGTCAGAACCGGTTGATTATCCGGTGCGGTACCCAGGTGCCGTTTCACGTCCGGCGTATCGTGGCCCAGGTCCTGGAAATCCCGGTCGCCCGGATCCGGGTGATCAAACCACGGATCGGTGGCGGTTTCGGCGGGAAACAGGAAGTTTTTCTGGAGTGTGTCGCCGGGATTCTGACGTTGCGCACCGACCGGCCCATCCGGCTGGTTATGACCCGGGAAGAGGTGTTTACATCCGCCCGGACCCGGCATCCCCAGGTGATCCGAATGCGAACCGGAATCAACGATAATGGTGATATCACCGCTTTGAGTCTGGACACCATCATGAACACCGGCGCGTATGGATCACATGCACTCACTGTGGTGTGCAACACCGGCTCCAAAGTCCTTCCATTGTTAAACAAAGCATTCAATGTGGAGTTCCGTGCCCGGACCGCATACACCAACCTGCCCATTGGCGGTGCATACCGCGGATACGGCGCCACCCAGGGCTCATTGGCACTGGGCGTTCAGATGGATGAAATGGCCCGGAAAATCGGATGGGATGTGGTAGCGCTCTGGCGGAAACACCATATTCGAAAAGGAGAATCATCTCCCGTATTCAAAGCGCTGGGCGAGGGTACCGAGGGTGTTGAAATGACCATCGGTTCCTGTGGGTTGGAAGAATGTATCAGCCAGGGTTATGAGGCTATTGAGTGGGAGAAATACCGGGATAAACAGATTCAAATCGGTGATGAAAAAATCGGCGTGGGAATGGTCTGTCTCATGCAGGGTTCTTCCGTCCCGGAAATTGATATGGCCTCGGCACATCTCAAACTCAATGAAGACGGATCCTTCAATCTGCTGGTGGGGGCGACGGATCTGGGAACCGGTTCGGATACCGTGCTGGCGCAGATCGCAGCGGAAGTCCTCACCGTGGGTATGGACAAGATGATTGTCTATTCATCCGATACGGATCTGACACCGTTTGATGTGGGCGCGTATGCATCATCCACCACGTACCTTTCAGGCGAAGCGGTGCGGCGGGCAGCGGTGAAAATTTTGGAGGGGATCGTGGATGTGGCTGCGGAAATGCTGAACGTACCGGCTGAGCGGTTGGAAACGGCTGATGGTATGGTCCGGGATCCCAGGACCGACCGGACAGTATCCTTCTCAAAAATATCCATCCGGTCCCTCTACAATAGCAACCAACACCAGATTCAGGCGGATGGATCGGCGATTTCTCACCGGTCACCCCCGCCATTCTCAGCCCATTTTGCCCGGGTGGCGATCGATACGAAAACCGGAGCGATGCGGATTTTGAAATATGTGGCTGCCGTGGACTGCGGTACTGCCATCAATCCCACTCTGGCGGAGGGTCAAACCGATGGTGGCGTCATGAACGCCATCAGCTCGGCGCTGTGGGAAGCCTACGATTTTTCACCGTCCGGCCGGATGCGGAATCCCGGGTTCGGGAACTATAAAATCGGAATGATGCCCGATCTCCCGGATCTCGTTTCCATCATCATCCCAACCTATGAAGATAGCGGACCATTCGGCGCTAAATCCGTATCCGAGATCTGCACCAACGGACCGTTACCGGTGCTGTCAAACGCCGTTTTCGATGCCGTGGGGGTCAGACTCAGGGAATCACCCTTCACCGCAGAAAAAATCTGGCAGGGTATGAGGGAAATCAGCTAAAAAACTTTTCCGCTTTTTTATTAATCAACAGAAACACCTATAGCACGTAAAACAGCATGTGTTACTTCAGACATACGCTGAGCAGAAACAGGACCACCAATTGCTCCCGGATCAATGTGTTCTTGTCGAAGAGTTGTTATCAGTTCACATTTGATTACTGATTGCTGCGGCAATCCAGCTTCATTCTTACGAAGTCGAACATGCCAGGGCCCTTCACGAAGCACAGTAGAAATGGGAGCGACGATTACGTCGTTCGCTCGTTCATTGCGCGCAACCGGTGACAGAACAAGAACAGGTCGGCATTTTTCGTTTGCCAACTTTGCCCAATAAATGCACCCACGCTGCAAAATGCCCCGACGTTTTGGATCAACCATTGATCTCGAATCTCTTAAATTCCTTTGTGCTGAAATCGGTCCATTCGTCATCCTCAGCCAGTTCGTTTTCGGTAAGGCCATCATAGTAAGCAATGGTTGCTGATTCCAGATCATCCGAAGCTTTTTTGCGCGATACTTGCCGTAACCAAGATTCTATCACACCACTCCGTGTACTGTTCGGAGTACAAGCCACTTCATTATCAATTTGTGATAGCAGTGTCCTCGAAATGGTTACACTCACTTTAGCTTTACGAGTTTCAGTTGTCATATAAATGATCCTACTATTTATCCTACCATTTTACAAGGAGAAAAATATCTGACAGAACTTATGTTAGATTCGGGCATCCACCGCCGCTGTTCAGCTATGGCGGACAGGCTGGGCACGGGCCCGGTTGAATTACACGGTTTACAAGGTGATACGTTGATATTATTTGAGAGCATTGAACCGGTTTTTATCAGCTGAACCAAAACGGAGATGAAATAACCGAAAAACTCTTTTTGGTCAATTTTCGAAGTGATGGTTCTGAAATCATACTATCGGGCACGGGCACGCACGCGGGCACGGGCAGAGTCGCCGGGATAAACCGGCATAGAGTAGGGGATGA
>SWBX01006786.1_pt1 | contig 46759 bp, 42 predicted proteins | sample 4693051 | NCBI WGS metagenome assembly SWBX01 (sample SAMN10267272, study PRJNA491770) | bioreactor metagenome | isolation source: DHS bioreactor inoculated with marine | place: Japan: Omine Ridge, Nankai Trough | reverse complement strand
TTTTTTTCCGTTCTCGACAAAGATTTCGCTATGATCCAGATTGACCCCGACCTGAAGCAGGTGGTGGTCCGTTTCGCAGTCGGCGCTCCACTTGAAGCCGAATCCGCGCGGGAGTATGGCAACCGTTTTGCCGGATGCGAAATTGGGGTTGAAGATGAAGCTGGGAAAAGCAGAAAGTGCGGTTTTCGTGTCTGTGTTATCGGTTATGAAGAAATTCGCCTCAGCAGGGTTTCGGGAATCACAGTCCCCATCTTTATGATCGACAACCAGATCGAGATTGGAAGGGTTCCAGGCGACGACGGTGTAGTGATAACACCATCGGTAAGCATCATCAAAATTGTCGTCCGAAAGCACGCCTGCCGCCTGCCATTTCAGGGTTTTATTTTCCAGCCGGATATGGCTGATCATGGTTCCAAGCCCTGCCACATGATGATCGCTGCTAAGGTAATTTATGCGCCAGCCGTTAAGAAATACAGTGGCATCCGCGGCATATGGCGGAATCTCAAGACTCTCTTCAATCTTTAACACATCCTCTGTTCCAGAGTTCTTGGATTCTGCGCAGGCCGATCCATGGTAGGCGATAATCGTCCCTGGATCTTCAAGTATGACGCTCCGGTTTGAAGACATCGCCTCGGCATCCGGGATACCACCGATCAAATCACACATGTTGGTATAGGTGACACAAGGCGTGCACGATGCCAAAAAAATCGGCATTAAAATGCCATGAGAAACCAAAAAAGTATGTCGAAATAGTATGTTCTTGGTATACATTTTTGTTTCTCCTTACAGCAGAGGATAGGGTATTAGCCAGCAGCAATCGCCTTGGCTTTCCTAACGCATAGGAAGATCTTGTGATATATATGACATCTATTGGCTGGATTTGTCGCAAAGTTTGGCTCAAGGCGAAGAATGCTTGTCCCGGAGCAGAACTATCCTGCTAAAGCCATAAACTGATGATAGGCCGGCATGCTGTCATCATTAGCCCGGAGATTTCATCCGCCCGATACTCAATCGCTACCATTCATTACTCAGCTGACTCGATCTGTGCGAGCGCCTGGTTCGTGCGTAATATCAGTTCATCAAATGATGGCCACGGTTCTATGGTTAAACAAAAGGAGAACATCATCATGGGTCAAGGTCTTCAATCTGGTAGCCGCCCCGCTCCGCCCGTTGTCGCTCCGATAGAGCACAATGGAATTCGTTATGAACAAGATATGCAAAGTTACGGCCACGGCAGAGATCAACCCGGAGGATATCTGACTGCAATTAACGTGAAGACTGGAGAACGCCTTTGGATGCTGAAAGTATATGAAGTATCGGATCTGTCCGAATCCGGTGTTGATAGCATAGGTATTTATTTCAAAAGCATGGCCCTGGTGTCGGGGCGTGATGCGCTAGAAATTGAAGATGAAACTGGCAGACGCTTTATTTTTGATCTCATCAATAAAACTTCAGCTCAAGTTTCCGAGACCCCGATAGATACGTTGGGACCGATTAAAATTCCTCAATAGTAAGGAAAACTGCCGAATGTGGCCGTGCGACGGATGAACTAGAGCAGGAATGAACATGGATGGGCGTCGCGCTGGCGAACCTTGCGCTGCCGGTGGTTCGGGGAAAGAGGGGTTAGGCCTTGCGATCTTATTACCCTATTGAGCGCTATATTGCAAGACCTGACCCCGTGACCTTGCTCTTCCTATCTGTAGTGACTTCAGGGATGCGCGGTTATCCCCCATCCTTACTCGGCATCGTCTGGCGCATTCGCTGCACTAACTCCTCCACCTGTCGCCACTCCTGCTCTAGGTGAGCGCGATCAAATCTCTGTGGCTCTTCCGGAGGGCGTCGTTCCTCAAGCTGACGCTTCAATTCGGAGTTCCCCTTCCAAAAAGTGCTATTTTCTGGGGGTTGATTGTACAGTTCCGGGTGCCGGTAGTATTCCCTCTCATTCTCAGGCTTTTCTTCCTCCACTATCAATGGGTGTGCTTGCGCCCAAGCATCCTTACGAATGCCTGTCACTTGCCAAGAAACCTTCATTCCGGGCTTGCCCCCCGCAATGTTGAAGCGATTGTTTGAAATTTCCTGAGCAACGTGAAGGTTAGGGGCAGGCTCGCCAATAGAAGTGAGCTGATAGCGGAAGTCGCAATTGAGGGCTTCAAACCATTCAGGAAGCTCAACACAACACTCTCCATTCTGGCCCAGATCCACGACCCCGTCATAAACATTCTTCATATCGGGCGATTCGACAAATGAGTGAGAAAGAGACTTATGCGCCGGTTCAAGGGGATGATCGATCTTGAAGCCACCACCCGACTTGACTAGAGGACCAAAGACCTCGACCTTTCCGTCAAGAAATCCGGCCCATCCATTTGGCCCCCCTCGGCCGAACACGCCGATACCACTTTGGGCATCGCTTGTACCAAACAGACCGGCACTGATGAAACCACTGGCGCTTGCGCCAACCACACCAGCGCTGAGGAAACCGCCACTGCTATCGCCCCGCACGCCGACGCCGCTGTCACTGCTTCCGGCCACACCGGTTTGAGACTTGCTGGAGCCCACGACGCCGGCACCAGTGTCACTGCGTCCGCGCACGCCGACGGAGCCCCGACCAATGGTTTCACCCAGCACACCGTCCGCGGCGCCGCTAAATCCGCGCACGCCGGTGCCCCTGACGCTGCTTCCTACCACGCCGGTGGCCTCGCCGACGAAGCCAGTCACACCATTACCACCGGTGGTGCTAGAGCCGAAGACACCGGAGGCATCGGGAGGCTGACCCGGAATACTTGGAACAAATGTAACACCCAATACGCCAGTGGCAGTAGCGCTTCGGCCAAGCACGCCTAGGCCCTGCACGCTTTCGCCCGACACGCCCGCGTCCTGGATGCTACGGCCAAATACGCCGGGATTTTGGATGGCGTGGCCTTCCACGCCAGCGATGTTAGTCGGTATGTTTTCTACATCGGGAGGGAGGGCTCCGCTCGTGCCGAACACCCCCACTCCGGTGGTGGAGTCACCCCATACGCCAACAGGGACGGGATTTCCATTAATGTCTACCGGCTCTTGCTCGCTTTTCGCGGGCTCAAATCCTTCTACTCGTGCCATACTGTCCTCCTTCAATAGTTAAGTTTTACTGTGGTTTCTAACGTTTTCATTGAGTCGCCTATTGCCATGAAGCGCAGCAGAAGGGTAAGCCTTCGAACTCAAAGCGATTGTTAGCCATTTTTACTTTGAACGGGCGGAAGCAGTCGCTTCGCATCATTTATTAGTGCCTCAAACAGACACAGCGGTATATCTGGCTGAAAGAAAGATAGCGAGAAGTCATGCGTTCTATCGGAATAGAAGACTTCAGCGATGACCTTTTTTGCTTTCTTTTTCAGTGAGTTCCAAATACATTCCGTCGCGATCCACGTCACTTCCACGAACTATTGTGTATTCGATCCCGTTGGCTGCCACCAAATTTTCATTGGCTAACAAATGATTCATTGGCTAACAAATGAATGATTTCGTATCTACTCCGCTTTTTTTTAAATATCAACTAATTTGAGATGTTAGTCAGGTTTTTTATGATGCTAATCAAGTGATATAACCGTATATCACCCTAAAATTCCATGATCCAGTTCTGGACAGGACGATGTTGTCAATCCCTATTGATTTAGCTCAAAACTATGAAACGCTGTTGATTAAATATGGCGTTCCAATCAATCGGTGTCTTTACTATTCAAATAGTTACGGTACTATCTCGATTTTTGCGTTAAATATCGATTGGAATTCTCCGAAAAGCGTCATTTCCCGGCGTTTGACGAAAAATTGCAAAGCAATCATCAATCGGAATTTCAACACTCTACTACAGAAACCTTAGCCTTATTGGCTATCCTATTGCTGATCAGCGAAAGTAGAGTGGCTTTACCAGCAAGATTTTTGAACGAGGTTTTATTGATCACTCTGCTGACAGTGGAATAATGCACCGCAAAAGCATCGGCAATTTGTTGCAGGCAGTACAACCCAAGCATCGATATGAAACGGATATTTGGCCCGTACTTTTTTGACAGTCTGCCTTAATTCGTCGATGTTGCGGATAAGCAAATCGTTTTGATGTCTTTGCAAGAGATTTACCGTAAAAAACCACGTCCCACCATTAATATAGGCGCGTCTATAATTGGTCATGGATTTGGGAGTTTACCGGTGCGGCTAGTGTAACTGGAGGCATATATCAGTCTCCGTTGGCGACGATAAAAACATGCGTGCGATTACGCTGCGCTAATCGCACCTACGGTGCTAGCCCGCAATCTCGAAGCACTTATTCAACGATGGTACAGCCAAGAATGCACGCTTTGCCCTAAATGTCATCTTCCCCAATTTCTCCACGATCTCGATCGATCGCTGCTCCACGACTGGCAGTTCCTCGTCAAACGGTGGGTCAATGTCCGCCACAAGTACAAGCGTGCAATCGCCGTAGTCTTTGAGCGATTTGTTCTCAGCGGTCTCAGCGATCCAGGGCGCCAACGCATCCAGTTGGCTTCCAAAGTCATAGACCCGCGTTTGGCCGAACCCTCGCTCGTTCACTAAACGGTTATCTTTCGCGCTAGCTTGACCATCATGAGGCTTGGCAATCTCTATTCTGTCGCATGGTTTTTTCTGTCCGTCAAAAACAATAACATCATAGCCTTGGTTCCCAAGTACAGGGAGAAATAAAGTTTCGGGCGCATATAGCAGATGAGCAAAACGAGACAATGGCATCACTTCATCAACAAAGGCCTTGTAGAGTCCTTCGCCCCTCCGAGCCCGCTGTAGTTCATCTGGGTCCGACTCAACCCGTTTACGAACTTCTTCGATAAAAGAATTCAGTTGATTTGATGTTCTGCGCTGTTCGATTTCAGCTTTGGAGATCATTTTGTTGCCTCCTGGATGGTTAACAAGTGATTCTCTAGTTCTGCATATCTTACATGCTGGCCCACAGCATCAAAACAATTTTTCTGCAAACATTATGGGTTCTAAGCGGGATAACATACATGATTTCCACGATAGACAGATCCAGATAACTCCACTCAGGATGGCGTTTCGTCCCGCTTTACAGTATCTTTCCGCTTGCCGTTGACCGGGGCAAATTGTTGTAATACCCGGTTTTTATCGATAACAAGCACTTAAATTGACAGCTGTATAAAAATGCACAGATGGAAGTTTTAGTTCAATACAGAGGATTTCATTGATGTCAGGATTTTTTTCGAAACAGCGTGCTGTCGCCAAGCCCGGCTATAACCGCTGGATGGTGCCGCCGGCGGCCTTGTCGGTTCATCTTTGTATCGGCCAGGCGTACGCTTTCAGTGTCTTTAATAATCCGTTGACGCGGGTGATAGGCGTTACCGAGTCGACTCCGGACGACTGGAAATTAACCACACTGGGCTGGATTTTCAGTCTGGCTATCGTCTTTCTGGGACTTTCCGCGGCTTTCGGCGGCAAATGGCTGGAGAAGGTGGGCCCGAGGCTGACGATGTTCGTGGCGGCCTGCTGCTTCGGCGGCGGTTTCTTTATTTCGGCTCTGGGCATTTACCTGCATCAAATCTGGTTGATCTATCTGGGTTATGGCGTGATCGGCGGCATCGGCCTGGGTCTGGGCTATGTTTCGCCGGTTTCGACCCTGATCAAGTGGTTTCCCGACCGCCGGGGCATGGCGACCGGCATGGCGATCATGGGCTTCGGCGGCGGCGCGATGATAGGCGCGCCGCTCTCGGTACTGCTGATGGATCAGTTTAAATCCGCCGCCTCGGTCGGGGTCATGGAGACCTTTTTGGTCATGGGCGGTATTTATTTCCTGTCCATGTTCATAGGGTCATTGACCATCCGGACGCCGCCCGAAAACTGGCAGCCGGCCGGCTGGGTGCCGCCGGTGGTCGAGAATAAAATGATCACCAAAAAGCATGTGCATATCGACCAGGCGTTAAAAACGCCGCAGTTTTATCTGCTCTGGCTGATACTGTGCCTGAACGTGACGGCCGGCATCGGCGTGCTGGGCCAGGCTTCGGTGATGATTCAGGAAATGTTCAAGGGTGCGGTAACGCCCGCGGCGGCGGCCGGTTTTGTCGGACTGCTCAGCCTGTTCAATATGGGCGGCCGGTTTTTCTGGTCTTCCGCATCGGATTTCATCGGCCGCAAAAACACCTATTTTATTTTCTTTGTGCTCGGCATAGCGCTTTACGCCACTGTTCCTTCGGTGGGCGCGGCCGGCAACATGGGCTTGTTCATCGCGTTGTACGCGGTCATCCTGAGCATGTACGGCGGCGGGTTTTCGACGATTCCCGCTTATCTGGCCGATATTTTCGGCACCCGATACGTGGGCGGCATTCATGGCCGGCTGCTGACCGCCTGGTCAACGGCCGGCGTCCTGGGACCCGTGCTGGTCAATTACATTCGCGAGTTTCAGATTGAACAGGGCATTGCCAGGGCGGACGCCTATAACGTGACGATGTATATCATGGCGGGCATTTTGTGCCTGGGCTTTATTTGCAATTTGATGGTCAGGCCGGTGCATGAAAAACATCATATGCGGCACGAGGAGACCGATGAAGAGGGCGGGGTTTCCCGCGCAGCGACTGCCTGTACGCGCGGCTGAAACCGGAACAGTCAACCCTTGGCCGATCAATAACATTCTGGAAACGATATGAACCAACCAAAGTCCTTTAAACCGCTTGATTTTTTATTCCTGCTGCTCTTCTGGCTGTATGTCACGGTTCCGCTGGCATGGGGGATCTGGTCGACGCTGCGGAAAGCGCTGGCCTTGTTTAACTAAGGAACGCGCACAAAATAACTTCCTCAAGTGTGCGGATGAATTTCCGGTGTAGGTGCGGATTTATTTATGCCCTATGGGTACTTGTGTCCTTCAGGGTATCAACACAGTGCGAATGAATTCGCACCTACAATTCCCTGATTTATTCGATGCGCTACTACAAGGCCAGTATTTTTTCGAAGTCGGCGGCAAGCGGAGGCTTAAACGTGTCGGGCGGGCGACAGGCTCCGTCCCTGACGTTTTCATCGCGATCAGACCCCGCTAATCAACATTCCGTCAAGTTCACCGCCAGACCGCCGCGTGAGGTTTCCTTGTATTTGGTTTTCATGTCGGCGCCCGTTTCACGCATGGTTTTGATCACTTTATCCAGCGACACGAAATGCGTTCCGTCGCCGCGCAAAGCGATACGCGCGGCGTTGATGGCCTTGACCGAGCCCATGGCGTTGCGCTCGATGCAGGGTACCTGAACCAGGCCGCCCACCGGATCGCAGGTCAGGCCCAGATTATGCTCCATGCCGATTTCGGCGGCATTTTCGACTTGTTGCGGCGTGCCGCCCAAGACTTCCGCCAAGGCGCCGGCCGCCATGGAGCAGGCGACGCCGATTTCACCCTGGCAGCCGACTTCGGCGCCGGAAAGCGATGCGTTTTCCTTGTATAAAATGGCAATCGCGGCGGCCGTCAGTAAAAACCGGATCACGCCGTCTTCATCGGCGCCTTTACAGAATCGCCAGTAGTAATGCAGCACCGCCGGGATGATGCCCGCCGCGCCGTTGGTCGGCGCGGTTACGACTCTGCCGCCAGCGGCGTTTTCCTCGCTGACGGCCAGCGCGAACAGGTTGACCCAGTCCAGCGTGCCTACCGGCAGGCTGGAGGTTTGCCGGGGGATCTGGCCGGTCAATTGCTGGTACAGATTGGGCGCCCGGCGTTTAACCTTCATGCCGCCCGGCAATGTGCCTTCCTCGCGAATTCCTCTTTCCACGCAGGCCTGCATGACCTGCCAGATTTTGAGCAGATTTTCCCTGATATCCTTTTCGCCGCGCCAGGCTTTTTCATTGTTCAGTATCAGCGTACTGATCGGCTTGTTATGGGTAGCGCAAAGTTTCAGTAATGCCGCGGCGGATTTAAACGGATACGGCAGACAGGTGTCGTCATCGGACAAACGGTCTGCCGCCGCCGTGTGTTCCGTGACTACAAAGCCGCCGCCGATCGAGTAATAGTCTTTTTGCATCAGTTCGGTTTCCGAGGAATCGAAAACGGTAAAACGCAAGCCATTTGCATGATAGGGCAGGGCCCGGCGATGAAACAGTAGATGCGCTTTTTCCTCGAATCGGACCGGCCATCGCCTTAACAACCGGATCTGTCCGTTTTGCCTGATGACTTCGAGACGTTCCTGAATGATCGAAGGATCGATCAAATCCGGCGCCTCGCCCTCAAGTCCCAGCATGACGGCTTTATCTGTCCCGTGGCCTTTCCCCGTGGCGCCTAAAGAACCGTATAACTCAATCGTTATGCGGTTAATTTTGTCCATGCATCCGGATTTTTCCAGATTAACGGCAAACTCCATTGCCGCGCGCATCGGACCCACGGTATGGGAACTCGACGGGCCGATGCCTATTTTAAAAATATCGAAAACACTGATGGCCATAAAACGAATCCTGTGACAGATGATTATTGCATCCCGAAGCATAGCAGGATGATGGGTATTGATTTAAAAGCACGGAGTCAGGTTTTGCAATCGAATTCTGAGAGGGGAACTGCGGAGACGCCGGGCTTAAAGACGTTTTCCCAGCTCTCAGTAATGGGCATGGAATAAACCAGGGAATTCGCACCTACAGCGGAAATTCATCCGCGAACTGGTTTCAGGCAGTCATTTTCAGCCAAATCCTTAGGCCCGTGACAGGAAACGGGCGGTTTATAAGGCAAATGCCACCAGAAAAATAAAGCCGGCCACGGCCAGCGAGCCATGAAGCAAGGCCAGCCATTTGGGGATGGATTTACCGGTAATGTCGAGGACGCTGATGGCCGCGCCGCCGATCGCGGCGATAATGAATAAAGCCAGGCTGGCTATGGGCGCGGGCCTGTATTGAAAGGAATAGATGATCAAAAGAATCAGTCCGATAGCGGCTACCGGGCCATGAATAAAAGTAACGGCTTTGGGCGTTTCCTTGTTTTTCAGTATAAACACTAAAAGAAAAACGCCGAGTAGGGCCGCAAATGCAAATAAGTCAATGGCGGTAATGATCATGCCCGATGCTCCGCGAATTATGGCAGGTTGTTGGTTTCTTTTTTCGGCAAGTCCGCGATGGCCGGCCCTTCGATCACCTGGCCGTCAACGGTAAAACGGCTGCCATGACAGGGGCAATCCCAGCTTTTTGCTTCCTCGTTCCAGTTGACGATGCATTTCATGTGCGTGCAGACGGCTGAGACCAGATGGAGTTCCGTGCTCTCATCACGGTAGGCGGCGAATTTCTCGCCTTCGATTTCAACGGTTTTGCCTTCGCCGGGCACGATGCTGGAAACCGTTTCAACGTCGGCATGGTAAGGAATATCCTTCAAGTACTGGGCAAAGACATTAACGTTTTCCTTGATGAAGCGGCCCGCTGTCTTGAGCGGATTATGCCGGTGGGGGGCATAAACTTCCGACCACGGATTTTTGATGCCCAGGATCAAATCGCTGATGATCATGGCGGCCAGCGTGCCATACGTTAGCCCATCCGCAGCTAAGCCAGTGGCGATATAAACGCTGGATTTCGGGTGGAGGGCGCCTATGTAAGGTAAGCTGTCGGCCGCTTTATAATGCTGCGCGCTCCAGCGGTATTCCACGGATTGAACGTCGAAACGCGTTCTCAGGTAGGCTTCCAGGCTATCAAAGCAGGCTTCGTTGGCTTCTTTCTGGCCGACCTTATGCGGTTCGCCCAGGACCAGCAGATAGTTTTCCCCGCTTTTGCTGGTATAGGTACGTATGGAATAGTGATGAGGCTTATTGAGCACCCAACAAATGCCTTCGGGGTAATCCCCCGAATTCAGCTTGGCCGCGAGCACATATTCCCTATAGGGACCCAGCAGACTGTGGACTGCCATGATGCCTTTTGGCGAATGCGTCGCATGGATGATGTTTTCGGCTGTCACCGAGCCGTTTTCCGTATACAGGATATTCGGCGAGCCTTCCTTGATGCTGACGACCTTGCTGTGTTCGAATATCGCGCAGCCGGTCCCCTGGATATGCGTGGCCAGCGCCTTGACATACTGCATGGGATTGAATTGCGCCTGGTCATCGATGCGAAGCGCGGCGTTGATATAGAAAGGCACGGGAGCCATGGTGTCTATGTAGGCTTCCAGGCCGGCTTCCAGGCAGGCCTGGTATTCCCTTTGCAGGGTGCTGGTGTCGTCTTCGGTTTCCGATATCAGGCGAAAAGGCGTTCTGTGGAAATCACAATCAATGGAAAATCCGCGAATGATGTTTTCAACTTGCTGGATGGCGGCAGTGCGCGAGGCGGCCACGTCATGAATGGTATCGGTATCGAACTTGGATTGGAGTATATAAAGCCGCTCATCGACAACGGCATAGAGATTGCCGGTGGAAAAACCGGTGGTGCCGCCGCCGATTTGCAGCGCTTCAAGCACGGCAACGCTTTTGCCGGCATGCGCTAGCAGATAGCCGGCGGTTATGCCGGTTATGCCGCCGCCGATAATCGCGACATCCACGTTTAAATCTGTCTGCAGAGGACTGTAATGACTGGCTTCGGCATCGTCTTTCCAAACGGAAGTTTTTTTCATAAATACCTCTGTCCATGGTCTGATCAAGAAGAATTTATCGAAGTTTAACGGTTAAAAAACAGCTGTATATGACAAAAGTCAGGGAAAATAGCAGAGGTGGAATTATTCTCATTCAGTATCCATGCTTCTCAAAAGGTACGCACTGCGTACCCTAGTGTGCCCAGCATGGGCCAAAACTAGTTACCTGAAAGGAGGTAACCGGAAGTAGTAACGACAACCGTAGCGAAACCGCAAGGGGGAAGCCGCGAGGCCAGCCTGAAAGAAGCGGATAGCAAATGCACGACCGTAGGAACACGAACAAGCAGAGAGGCCGGATGTGGGCGATGAGTGTGCTAGGAAACACGAAATCCAACCGTTACCGAAAGACACATCAAGTAGAGCTTGGCGGCACGGGCAGACAGTTTAGGCACCTTACCTGGGGAGATCTCCTAAATGAGAGTTTGGGAGAAGTCAGCAGAGGCCGTAGTAGTGAGGAAGTGCCTGTAATGGGCATGGAGCGAAGGGCTGAAGAATCAAGTTCATTAAACCCAACGAGGCTAATCGGACGCGCATAGTATTCTGAAACAAGCGGGCGTTGCAACTGCGGCAACCACCCCCTTGGCGGGAAATCAACTAGTAAAGTGGATTCTTTAACGAACAAGATCGCGTGGGATGCAAGCTACGATTAGCGGTAAAAGGCGAAAGAGAAAATGACAGAAGAGTTACTGATGGATGCCATGTTCAACTGGCTAACCCTGCAAGAAGCGTTTGACGCGGTAAAGCGCAATAAAGGCGCAGCAGGAATAGACGGGCGAAGCATTGCAGAGACTGAGCAGCATTTAGAGCAGCACTGGGAAGCAATAGAAGCCAAGTTAAGAAAGGGAAGTTATGTCCCGAGTCCCGTGAAAGCGGTGACCATTCCAAAACCGAATGGAGGCGAGCGCGTGCTGGGGATACCGACGGTGCAAGATCGAGTCATACAGCAAGCGATGCAACAAATCTTAACGATAAAGTTCGACAGCGGGTTTAGTCAATATAGCTATGGCTATCGCCCTTATCGCAGCGCGCAGGATGCCGTGAAACAAGCTCGAAATTTTGTTCAGCAGGGTAAAAGTTGGGTAGTGGACATCGACATCAAGGCGTTCTTCGATGAAGTGAATCACGATATTTTACTGCATCAAATCAGCCGGAAAATATCAGACCGCCAAGTGTTAGGCCTGATAAGAGCGTATCTGAAAGCGGGTGTAGTGAAAGACGGAAAAGTAGAACGACGGTATAAAGGAGTTCCGCAAGGTAGCCCGTTGAGTCCCTTGCTTGCAAATATTTACCTGGACAAATTGGACAAAGAACTGGAAAAGCGAGAACTGAGTTTTTGCCGCTACGCAGACGATATTACCCTCTATGTGAGTAGCGAACGCAGTGCGCAACGAGTCTTGAAAAGTCTGACGTTATGGATAGAAAAGCACTTAAGCCTGACCGTCAACCAAAACAAAAGCGGAACGGGGCGACCTTGGGATAGTCAGTTTCTTGGTTTTAGAATAACGGAAACATACGAAATCGCGACTAGCCCAAAAAGTATCGACCGCTATAAAGCCAAAGTACGCGAACTCTGGGATGCTCGGCAAAGCTTGACCAGTAACGAGTTGGTTGAGCAGTGGCGGCAATACGTTGTAGGTTGGTGGAATTATTTCAAACTCACTACCGACCGCCAACATCTCCTGAAATGGGAAGGCTGGACGCGCCGTCATATGCGAAAATGTTTCTGGTTACGCTGGCATAACAAAAAGGGGCGACTGAAGGCTTTGCGCCGATTAGGTGCGACACCAAGGCAACAAGAAACCGCGAACAGTACACGCGGAGCTTGGCGAATAGCGAAAAGCCCAGCACTACACAGAGCGTTGAGTAATGCCACGTTGAGACAATATGGGTTATGTGTACCATCAGAACTATCAACGGCCTAAGCCGTTGGATTCAACCGCCGGATGCGGAAAACCGCATGTCCGGTGGTGTGGCAGAGGTGACGGGCGCAATCCCGTCACCCCGAGCCGATCATTTTTGTGGCTTTGTGAGCGGCGTGTTTTCGGTGTGCTTTAAATCGGTAAGGGCACGTGCTTCCAGCCCAGTTCCGCGATGACGCGGCTGTAGACCTGATCGAGCGGTGCAGTGATGTTCACGGCGGCGCCGGAATAGGGGTGGGTGAATGTCAGGCCGGTCGCCGCCAATAACAGTTGATGGCAGTCGAAATGGTTTCTGAAAAAATCGTTATGCCGGCCGTCGCCGTGCGTGGTGTCGCCGACGATGGGGTGGAAGATATGTTTCATATGCCGCCTGATCTGATGCTTGCGTCCGGTTTCGGGCGTTATTCGCAGCAGGGAATAACGGCAGGTCGGATAGCGTCCCACGGCATGAGGCAGCTCGGTTGTCGCCAGGCGCTGGTAATGCGTGACGGCGGCCTGGGCCGGCTTGTCCGGGTCGGCTTTGGCATCGGTCATCTTGTCCAGTTCTTCCTTCAGCGGATAATCGATGGTGTCGGTTTCGGCGGTGTGGCCGCGCACCACGGCCAGATAGGTTTTGCCGATGCCGTCGCCCATGAAGACGGCCGTCATTGCTCTTGCCGCGTCCGAATTTAATGCGAACAGCAGCACCCCCGCGGTCGGTTTATCGAGCCGGTGCACCGGAAATACGTGGCGGCCAAGCTGGTCGCGCAATATCTGCACGGCAAACCGGGTTTCACGCCGGTCGATTTCGGAGCGGTGCACGAGCAGGCCGGCCGGTTTGTCGACGGCAACGAAGTGGTCATCCTGATAGAGAATTTTCATGAAGGCATAGCGGTAATCTGGTTCATGGCCGAGGCAAGCAGTTGCAGTTTCTCGGTACGGGGCAGTTTCTTGATGGCGCTTTCGCGTTTGCTGGCGGAGCTGCGGTCATGTCCGGTTTCGACATAAACCAGGGCTTCGGGCTGGCGCCCGCGAAAATATTTGGCGCCCAGACCATCGTTATGTTGCTGAAAGCGTCTTTGGACATCATTGGTGATGCCCGTGTAAAGCGAACCGTCACTGCAACGGATCATATAGACAAACCAGGGCATTACGCGACAGTGCCGAAGAGAGAGCCGACAAGGGCTGTCAAACCCATGGCCAGCGCGCCCCAGAAGGTGACGCGGCAGGCACCCTTGACCAGGCTTGAACCGCCGGTTTGGGCCGCCAGCATGCCCAGCAGAGCCAGGCACAACAATGATGTCGCGATGACGGAGGCCATTAAATGGACAGCGGGGGAAATCAATACGATCAGCAGCGGCAAAAGCGCGCCCACGGCAAAGGTGGCGGCCGAGGTCAACGCCGCCTGGACCGGGCGGGCGCTCACGGTCGCCGAGATGCCCAGTTCGTCGCGCGCATGGGCCTCCAGGGCATTGTGTCGCATCAGTTGCTCGGCAACCAGCTCGGCCAATGACGGCTCCAGTCCGCGCATGACATAGATCGCCGCCAGTTCCTTTTTCTCATGGGGTTCGTCAGCGTCGAGTTCCCGGCGTTCGCGGGCCAGATCGGCCGTTTCGGTATCGGCCTGGGAGCTGACCGATACGTATTCGCCTGCCGCCATCGACATGGCGCCGGCCACCAGGCCCGCCGCGCCGGCCAGCATGATCTCGGTATGGGCGGCATTGGAGGCGGCGATGCCGACGATCAGGCTGGCGGTGGATACAATGCCGTCGTTGGCGCCTAAAACGGCGGCGCGCAGCCAGCCGATGCGATGCGTGCGATGTGTTTCCGGGTGAGGGCTGGGCATGGGATGTCCTTGGAAAAATACGATTGGTTCAAGTTGGTTCAATGGGGTAATTGGCCCGGCGGGGTATGTATTGGTGCTATTGAATGCCTTCAAAACGCCATTAAGGATTTGGTCATAAATAATTTCCCTGTTTAAACATAGGATGTGCCGACGACAGGAGGCGCACTTGTGCCCTTTAGGGTATCGTTCGCGAGCGATGCGCTTCACTGCGTCGCCTGGAGCGCCTACTTTGGGTCAGCACATCCTAAGATTTTGAAAAGATGCACGTTGCGTCCCCTGCGGTTTCTTGAATGATCAGGCCGCCGCAGGCTTACAACGGCTCGGTCAGGGGTAAAACGACTTCCACGCAGAATCCGCCCAAGTCGCGGGAGCGATGAAATTTCAGCTCTCCGCCATGGTGTTTAGCAATGGATTGCGCCGTGGACAGGCCGATGCCGTAATCGCCGAGGCCTTGGTGCGGGAGCATATTGGCCGGAGTGTGCTCAAGCATATCGGTGTCGGAAATGCCCGGTCCGTCATCTTCAATTCTCAGGTAAATGGCCTCATCGATTTCAAGGCTCAGCTTGACTCTGGACTGGGCCCATTTGCAGGCGTTTTTGAGCAGACTGCTGGACAGTTCCAGCATATCTTCACTATCGATCAATAAGACATCGGTTCTCGGCATGATAAAGATAATGTCCAGATTCTTATCCCGGTACATGCTTTGCAGGGCGTTGATCAAGGTCAATATTTCCTGCTCAATATCAAGTTTCATCAGCGAAGGTTCCGGATCCTCCAGGAATGACGACTCCAGCGGGCAACCGCTGCCGGCGGTTTCTTCCGCTAAAGGCTGGCTGATTTCAGGCTCGGTTTGCAGGGGCTCTTCGTCAGGCAATTGCGGCAGTTCTTCCAGCGATGGTTTTAACGCCTGAGCCAGATCATCAAGGGCGTTCTGCGGGCGCTGCACGCGTTGTTCCAGTGCCTGCAGCAGCCAATTGATCTCATCGACCAGCGCCGATACCTCTTTGGGCGCTTCGGTCGTATCGAGTCGGGTGATCGTGCCTCGTTTCAAAGCGCTGAGTTGGCGCCGCATGGACTTTAACGGCTGAAATACGGTGCCGATAATAAGGGTCTGCATCACTATCAGCAGCAGCAATAGGGTCACCGCGATGATCAGAAAACGCAATTGAAACGGTTCGATGAACGCCAGTGTCGGCGACAGGTCTTCGGCAACAGCAACGACGATGGTACGGTCGTGCCGGTCATAACCATAGGCCATGACCAGCAAGGACTGCTGCTGCGGGCCGGACAGATAAAGCCGGCGCTTTTCGCCGGCTGCCAAATTCGGAATGGACAGGTCCATATCCCATAACGAACGCGAGCGCATGATCTCGTTATCGCTGTATAGCTGGTAATACTGACCTGAAAAGGGTTGCTGGTAGGCCGGGTTGATCTGTTCCTTGTCGAGCCCGATTTTTTTGGTGTTATCGATCCGGGTTGCCGCCAGCACATTTTCGGCTTCCTGCGCCAGACGCGATGCGACATGCTTTTCGGCGATATCCTGTAGGGTGCCGTCGGTCAGCCACCATAAAGCCGTAAATGTGGCTGTTAAACTGATCAATAGAGCAACGCCAAGACGTTGTTGCAACGATTTCATACGGATTGTTCCTTCAACTGGTTAAATCCCGTCTATTTTCAATTAGTGGCGGTTGCACGTTTTTTAGAGCCCTTCTTTTTGGCCAGAACCAATTCAGGTTGTATTAATTGACCGGATTGCGCGTTAATGGTTAAAGTTTTCACGATACCGTTATTGTCGGCGATGTCAATTTTATAAAAGATCAGCTTGTTTTTCCTTTCCAGTTTGATATCCATGACCGGCCCCGGGTATTTTTCGACATACAGATCCAGGATGGTTTCAAGCGGTTGCACAATGCCGTCGTCGAGCAGTTCCTTGGCCCGGTCATGATCATCGCTCATGGCCATGCCGCTGGTGCTGAACAGCATGAACAAGGCGCCGAGCAACAGCAGTTTTCTCAACAACTGGAAAATACTCGGCAGATAGGAATGAAGGCCTGCGTGCAGGCGGTACAGGTGTTGTTGCCGAGAGTGTGACCTAGTAGAGGATAAAGTAATCATTATCATTTTTTTAGTCCAATCTCATAAAGTTGACAGTATTCTCTCTGACGGGAGCGCTGAACTACACGACATTAATAGTCAGAGAGGGTTTTCGGCGGTATCGCCGCCCTTAAGGCATTCAATACCGCAAAGACATCAATAATCTCCTGGGTAATGGCGCCCGCGACCGGCGTCAGATAGCCCAGGCCTGCCGCTATCATGCCGATCACGCTGAGCGACATGCCGCCTATGGCACTCTGCAGGGCAATCGCCCGCATGCGTTCGCCGATATGGAACAGTTCGTCGACTTTCAGCAGCGAGCTGTTCATAATCACGGCATCGGCGGACTCGCCGGTAATGTCGCTGTTCTGGCCAAAGGCAATGCCGATGGTCGCGGCGGTCAACGCCGGGGCGTCGTTAATGCCGTCCCCCAGAAATACGGTTTTCGCGGCTTTGGTTTCCCGGCGTACGATATTCAGTTTTTGTATAGGACTCTGTCCGAAGTACACATGTTCAATTCCGACCTGTTCCGCCAGATAACGGACTTCCGATTCCCGGTCGCCCGAAACCAGCATAACCCGGTCAAACAGATGGCTGGGATGCAGGTGATTGATGAAGGATGAACTGTCGGCGCGTACTTCATCGCGAAATTGCAACGTGGCCGCGTAGGCGCCATCAATCAGTACAATGCATTCCAGACCGCCACAAACGGGCGGTAACCGCGCTTCCGGCTGAAGGGCAAGCAACTTCTGGCGGCTGGTGACCTGGACCCGTTTTCCATCCACTTCGCCGCTCAGCCCTTCTCCGGGCAGTTCCATGATATTGCTAACCTTGAGTAATGGCAAAGCGGATTTTTCGGCGGCTTTGATTATAGCGCCGGATAACGGATGCTTGGAATAGCGTTCCAGGCTGGCAATCAGTGACAGCACGGCCTGTGCGCTATGGCCGTGGCCGGGAATCAGGGCAGTCAAGGCCGGGCGGCCGTAGGTCAGCGTGCCGGTCTTGTCGAAGATAGCCGTGCGGCAGGTGCCCAGAGTCTCCAGAATGGCCGGGTTCTTGATGATGATCTCGCGCCGTGCCGCCAGCGAAATGGAGCTGATGATGGTGACCGGTATGCCGATCAGCAAAGGGCAGGGCGTGGCGATGACCAGCACGGCCAGAAAGCGGATCACGTCGCCGCTGGCCGACCAGGCCACCAGCGCGAGCGTCAACGCCACCGGCGTGTAGACGGTGCCCAGCTGATCGCCCAGGCGCCTGAGTTTGGGCCGGTGCTGCTCGGAGGAATGCATGACCTCCATGATCTTGGCATAACGCGAGTCGACGGCCAGTTTATCGGCGCGAATGGTCAGCGCCGTTTCGCCGTTGATCGCGCCGGACAGCACTTGCGAGCCGTTGACTTTCGACATCATGTACGGCTCGCCGGTCAGATAGGATTCGTCCATCGTGCCGGTGCCTTCCACGACCGTACCGTCGACAGGACAGATTTCATGGGGCAGGATCAGCAAGATATCGCCGATAGCAACCTGCTCGGTGGTGATGTCGGTCATCGTATCGTCCGTTTTGCGGTGCGCGATGGACGGCATGCGCCGGGCAAGCGCTTCCAGCACCGAAGACGCCCGGCGGACGGCCTGGGATTCCAGTACCGCGCCGCCGGCCAGCATCAGCACGACCAGGCTGCCCGCCAGGTATTCATGCAGCAGAACGGCCGTGACGATGGATATGCCGGCCAACAGGTCGGCGCCCAGGTCGCGCCGGAACAGCTTGCCGAGCAGCTGGTAAAGCAACGGCACGCCGCCCAGTATCAGCACGGCGATCAGCGGCAGTTCCTGTTGCAAAATACGAAAACTGAACCGGCCTGAGTACGTGTCGGCGCGCGGCGAGGTCAGGGAGGCATGGCCCGACAGGGTATAGAACTCATTGCCCGCGTCGAGGGCATAACGCAGTATCAGATAGGCGCCGATGCCGAGCAGGCTCAAAACGGAAATGAGGGTTTCCGGTTTTGAAGAGAGTTGTGGGTTATGGGCCATTTTGTCTTACTGATGTTGCGCAATTAAATTGTAATGACAGCGGTTTGGCAAAATACCGTTAGCGCGACGGTATTCTGAATCGGGTTCGGCCTGCCGGATGGTGCGAATTTTCCGGCCGGTATATCACTGTATATTAGCAGTGCCTTAAAAAAAAACCGATTATATCATTGCAAATTGCCCGGTTGGGTTGCGTTTTGACTGCTGAGCAGGCGTTCAAATGCCTCGGCGGGCAGCGGTTTCGAGAACAGGTATCCCTGGCCGTAATCGCAGCCGACGGTCGTCAGCAGGTCGCGTTGCTGCGGTGTTTCCACGCCTTCCGCGATGACCTTGATGCCGAGCTTGTGCGCCATGACGATGATCGCCTCGCACAGCGCCATGTCGTCGGAGCCATAGGCCAGGTTGCTGACAAAGGACTGGTCGATCTTGAGGTAGTCGATGTCGAATTTTTTCAGGTAGGACAGTGACGAATAACCGGTGCCGAAATCATCGATCGCCACTTGTATGCTGGCGTCGCAAAATTCGAGCAGCTGGTCGGTGACGGCCGTGCTGGCATCGAGCAATACCCCTTCGGTGATCTCGACGACGATGCTTTGCCCGGAGAGTTCCTGTTGCTGCAGATGCTCGAACCAGGCGGCATGGTTGCTGTTTTCGTTATGGAACTGGATGGGCGATTTGTTGACGCTGATCTGGAAATCCGGCCGGTACAGCTTCCGCCAGTGTTTGACCTGGCAGGCCGCTTCGCGGAATACCCAGTCGCCGATGTCGATAACCAGGCCGGTTTCCTCGGCGATGGTGATGAACTCGGCCGGACTGATCGGGCCGCGGATCGGGTGCCGCCAGCGGATCAGCGCCTCGGCCTTATGAATCACGCCGGTCGCCATCTCCACGATCGGCTGATAGGCCATGCTGAACTGGCCGGCTTCGAGCGCGCCGCGCAAGTCGTTGGCCAGCCTCATGCGGTTGTGGGCGGCTTCCTGCATGGACGGCGTGAAATAATTGTAGCGGTTGCGGCCCTGGTTTTTGGAGGCGTACATGGCCTGGTCGGCATTCTTGATCAGCGTGTCGATGCCTTCGCCGTCATCGGGATAAAAGGTGATGCCGATGCTCGCCGAGACATAAGCCACTTCGTTTTTCAGGTGAAACGGTTCGATCAGTTTCTGCAGGATCGTGCGCGCGATGCGTTCGACGATGCTGGTGTCGTCCACTTCGGTCAGAATAATAGTGAATTCATCGCCGCCCAGGCGCGCGACGGTGTCGGTTTCGCGCACGCAGCCGCGCAGGCGTTGTGCCGCATCGATCAGCAGAATGTCGCCCATGTCATGCCCCAATGCATCGTTGACTTCCTTGAAGCGGTCGAGGTCCAGAAATATCACCGCCAGCGGCAGGCCCGTGCGGCGCGATTTCTTGCAGGCCTGTTCCAGTCGGTCATAAAGCATGCGCCGGTTTGGCAGGCCGGTCAGCGGATCGAAATTCGCCTGCTGCCAGATCAGAACCTCGGCTTCTTTACGCTTGGTGATGTCGCGGGTAATGGATAATTGGACCAGTTTCTCGCCCGGCTTGCTCGAGAACGGCACGGCATGGGTTTCCATCCACCGGCGCGTGCCGTGCAGACCGATGATTTCGTATTCGAGCGTGTCTTTCTGCCCCTGGCAGACCCGCTCGTTTAGCTCACGGAAGGCATCCCTATACTCGGGTGCAATGACGGGATAAAAGTTTTGCCCGACAACGCCGGCCTCGTCGTCGGCTTCGATCATTTTAAGGCCGGCTGCGTTGATCGCTAGCAGTGTGCCATCCTTGTCAATCAATTTCACGCATTCGGGCGAGGTTTCGATGATCGTACGCAGATATTGCGAACTCTCGCGCAGCGCATCGCTGGCCAGTTGTCTTTCAATCGCGATGCCCGCCAGCTTGGCGGACTGCTCGAGCAAGTCGATTTCAGCGGCATCCGGCGCTTTGGCGGCGCTGTGGTAAATGGAAAAGGTGCCGAGCATTTTGCCGGCCGCGGTCATGATGGGTTCCGACCAGCATGCGCCCAGGCCGGCGCTGGCGGCCAGGGTTTTGTAGGACTGCCAGTAGGGGTGAGAAGCGATATCCTCGACAATGACGCGCCGGCCCGTGCAGGCCGCGGTGCCGAAAGAGCCCGCGCCGATGCCGACAGGTGTGCCGTGAATGGCTGAATTATAGTAATGCGGCAGACTGGGCGCGGCGCCGGTCAACAGATGCTTGCCGTCGCCGTCCAGCAGCAGGAGGGAACAGCGCATGGCGGGATTTTGCGCCTCCACGCTCAGCGCCAGGGTTGCCAGAATGTCCGGCAGAGGCAGGCCTTTCGATACCTGCTCCAGCACCTGGCTGTGCGAGCGATTCGCCATTTCCTGCCGCTTGCGTTCGGTAATGTCGGTTTGCGTGCCGATCAGGCGCAAGGCCTTGCCGGAGGCGTCGCGGCTGACTACCATGCCGCGCGTCAGCAGCCATTTCCAGCTGCCGTCGCGATAGCGGGCGCGGTGCTCGTTGTTAAAATACCGGGTCTTGCCGTCCAGGTGCGCGTGCAGGTCCTGCATCATGCGCGCATAGTCCTCGGGATGGATGGTCGATTGCCAATGCCGGTATCCGCCTTGGCGTTCTTCCTCCGTGTAACCCAGTATTTCATGGCAGCGTTCGGAGAAGAATATTTCGCCGGTCCGGAAATCCCAGTCCCATACGCCATCGCCGGCCCCTTCCAGGGCAAATTTCCAACGTTCCTCGCTAGTACGCAGCGCCGCCTCGCTTTGCCGTCGCTTGAAAATGGTCAGCGCCTGGGTCATGCCGACTAGGGTCAGCACGATCAGGTAGAGCCAAAAGTTGCTCAGGTGGATCTGGGGGAACTCACTGGCGAAATACCCGACTTTGTGAATCGAGCCCAGCAGACCTTGCAGCGCCGTGATGCCGATCACCAGCAGCACGCCGTGACGGCCGAAACGGGCAGCGCTCCAGGTGATGAAAGGGAAGATTAAAAAGGCTTTCAGCGAATCGCCCACGATGTCGTGAAACCAGCCGAGGAAGATAATCTGGCCGGCAATAAAGGTCAGGCCGAAACAGCCCGCGGCCTCCAGCGCGCGTTGCCGCCCAAGCCAGTAGGGGGGCGCCCTGCGCCAGATTAATATCAGCGGTGTTGCCAGTATGATGCCCAACATGTCTCCCTGCCACCAATGCAGCAGGCCGGGCGCCAGCGTTTGCCGGGTCAGGAATCCGGTCAGCAGCAAGGTCGTCGTCCCGGTCAGGGCGCTGACGCAGGCGCCGGCGGCGGCCGCCAGGGTCAGCCAGAGGAAATCCCGGGGATGGGTCAAAGCGGTATCGAAGTGCCCGGAACGGGACAGCACCTGCAGGCAAACGAATGCCTCCAGTGTATTGCCGGCGGCAATAAACGCGGCGACCCAGGCAGTGCAGCCGGCCATCAGGGCGCCGGCGAGAGCGCCGGCAAAAATACCGGGCCAGTACTTTCGGCCGCCGAGCAGCAGCGCGGCCAGCGCCAGGCCGCTGGAAGGCCATATGACAGAAATGACACCGTTGGCGGAAAAAAAGTCCAGCACGATTTTGGCAAGCAGCGCATAGCCGAGTGCCAGGGCGGCCAGCCAGGGCACATCGGACCAGCGGTAAATCAGTAATCGGGTCACGGTACTGCTACCTGAAAGCAGGTTGTCGACAGCGGCAAGTCGGGCAAATGCCGCGCTAAACTATCAGTGGCAAGCCGGCGAACGGTCAGCATGGGGCGTTTTCCGTGGTGTGGTCACTAATGAGCAGGGCTTCAAACTCATCGGCCGGCACGGGCCTTGAGAACAGATAGCCCTGGCCGTAATCGCAGCCGACGGTGGTCAGCAGGTCGCGCTGCTGCGGTGTTTCCACGCCTTCCGCGATGACTTTGATGCCGAGCTTGTGCGCCATGACGATGATCGCCTCGCACAGCGCCATGTCGTCGGAGCCATAGGCCAGGTTGCTGACAAAGGTCCGGTCGATCTTGAGGTAGTCGATGTCGAATTTTTTCAGGTAGGATAATGACGAGTAACCGGTGCCGAAATCATCGAGGGCGACTTGTATGCCCTCGTCGCGAAACTCGAGCAGCTGGTCGGTGATGGCTATGCCGGCATCGAGCAATAGCCCTTCGGTGATCTCGACGACGATGCTTTGCCCGGGCAGTCCCTGCTGCTGCAGATGCTCGAACCAGGCGGCATGGCTGTTGCCTTCATTATGGAACTGGATGGGCGATTTGTTGATGCTGATCTGGAAATCCGCATGATGCCGTTCTCGCCAGTGTTTGACCTGGCAGGCCGCTTCGCGGAACACCCAGTCGCCGATGTCGATAATCAGGCCGGTTTCCTCGGCGATGGTGATGAACTCGGTCGGACTGACCATGCCGCGGGTCGGGTGCCGCCAGCGGATCAGCGCCTCGGCCTTATGAATCACGCCGGTCGCCATCTCCACGATCGGCTGATAGACCACGCTGAACTGGCCGGCTTCGAGCGCGCCGCGCAAGTCGTTGGCCAGCCGCATGCGGGTCTGGGCGGCTTCCTGCATGGACGGCGTGAAATAGTTGTAGCGGTTGCGGCCCTGGTTTTTGGAGGCGTACATGGCCTGGTCGGCATTCTTGAGCAGCGTGTCGATGCCTTCGCCGTCATCGGGATAAAAGGTGATGCCGATGCTCGCCGAGACATAAGCCACTTCGTGCTTCAAATGGAACGGTTCGGCCAGCTTTTTCAGGATGTCCTGGGCAATCCGTTCGACATTGCCGGGGTTGTCCAGTTCGCTCAGGATAATGGTGAACTCGTCGCCGCCCAGGCGCGCGACGGTGTCGGTTTCGCGCACGCAGCTGATCAGGCGCCGGGCGCCTTCCGTGAGCAGGATGTCGCCCATGTCATGGCCCAGGGTGTCATTGACTTCCTTGAAGCGGTCGAGATCCAGCAGCATCAAGGCCATCGGCAGGCCGGTGCGGTGATTTTTCTTGATGCCCTGTTCCAGCCGGTCCTGGAACAGGCGGCGGTTCGGCAGGCCGGTCAGCGGATCGAAATTGGCCTGCTTCCAGATCGTCTGTTCGGCCAATTTCTGATCGGTGATGTCCGAGAAGATGGCGATGCGTTGCTGGACATTGCCGGTGCTGTCGTAAATCGTGTTGATCATCAGCCATTCGAAATATTCCTCGCCGTTTTTGCGCCGGTTCCAGACTTCACCCTGCCAGCGCCCGGTTTTTTCCAGCGTATGCCACATGTCCCGATAGAAGGCGATGTCATGGCGGCCGGATTTGAGCAGTTTGGTCGATCGGCCGACCGCCTCCTGCTCGGTATAGCCGGTCAGCTGCGTGAATGCCGGATTGATGGCGACGATGCGGTTATTGGCATCGGCTATCATGATCGCTTCACCGATGGCCCGGTAGACGGTGGCCGAAAGCTGTAGTTTCTGCTCGAATTGTTTGCGTTCGGTGATATCGATGACGCAGGCGATGACGGTCATGCGATTATCGAGCTCGACCGGACTCAGGCTGATTTCGACGGGAAATTCGGAGCCATCCTTGCGGACCGCGGCCAACCGGTTATTGTGCCCTATAGGCCGTGGGTGCAGGGTCCGCATGTATTCGGCGCGCTGTCGGCCATGATCAGCCCGGGAGAGCTTCGGCACCAGCGCGTCAACATCAAGGCCGATCAGTTCGGTGATCGGATAGGCGAAGATTCGCGCAGCAACCTGATTGGCGAACAGAATGACGCCGTCATGATCGACCAGCAGCATGCATTCAGGCGATGCTTCCAGGATGGTATGCACCTGTCGCCACTGCAGCTGCTTGCGTTTGCTGATGTCTCTATGCGTGCCGATCATGCGCAACGGCCTACCGTCTTCGCCGCGGCTGACTACTACGCCGCGCGTGGCCAGCCATTTCCAGTTGTTATTGGGGCAGAGAATGCGGTGCTCATTGATAAAAGCGGCGGTCTGGCCGTCGAGATGGGCTTGCAGATCGGCCATCATGCGCTCATAGTCGGCCGGGTATATGATTGACTGCCAGTCCTTGTCGCTGTTTTTCCCCTCATTCCGGGACAAGCCGAGTATGTCCTTGCAGTATGCGGAAAAGAAGGTTTCATGCGTCTGCAGATTCCAGTCCCATACGCCGTCTCCGGCGCCTTCCAGGGCGCACTTCCAGCGTTCCTCGTTGACGCGCAATTCGTCCTCGGCCTGGGCGCGTGCGGTAATGACCAGCGCTAGCGCCATGCCTACGATCGTCAGTTCGAGGGTGTAGAACCAAAAATTGATCAGGCCGGTTTGCGCGATGTCGTCGGCAAAATAGCCGATGCCGTTTAATGCGCCCAGCAGTGCTTGCAGCGCCGTCATGCCGATGATCAGCAAGACCCCGTGCCGGCCGAAACGCACGGCGCTCCAGACAACAAAGGCGAACATGATGAAGCCGTTGGCAAAATCGCCCAGGTCATCGACAAACCAATCCAGAAAGACAAACTGGCCGGCCAAAAAGGCCAGGCCGAAACAGGCCAGCGCCTCAAGCGCGCGTTGGTGTTTAAACCAGTCGCCGGGCGCTTGCCGCCATACCAGGATCGGCGGCGCCGCCAGGATAATGCCCAGCGTGTTGCCCATCCACCAGTGCAGCAGGCTGTCCGGCAGCATTTGCAGCGTCAGCAGGCCGGCCTGCCAGAATGCCGTGACGCCGATCAGCGCCGCCGCGGCGGCGGCCGTCGCGCCGGCCAGCGCCAGCCGGTAATAGTCGCACGGGTGCATCAATGAAGGGTCGAATCGATGCGGACTTCCGCATTTTCGGGCAAATCCCTGCCTGAGCAGCCAGACGGCGAGCAAGGGTTCGATGGTATTGCTCAAGGCGACGAATAAGGATGGCGGCAGCGCATGCCCGAGCGCAAGGCGGCCGAGCAGGGAGCCGGTCAACAGGGCCGGCCAGTATCGCCGGCCGCCGGACAGTAAGGCAGCTAATCCCACCCCGCTGGGGATCCAGGTGATGGAGATGGTGGTTGAATCGATAGTCAAATAACGCAGTACGATGTAGACCGATAGCGCATATGTCAGCATCAATCCGGCTAATTTGGGCAAATCGGGCCAGCGATAAACCCGCAATAGGTTCGGAATGTTTTTGCCTGTAAATAAAGGCGAAGTAAGAGAGAATTTCACGGATTGCTATCGGGCATAAATGACGGTTACAAAACTTCCAATAGGGTTAGCCCGCCATACGCTTGCCGCGGTGGTCGGCATGCCGATGGTGTGCGCCTTGTTGATTGTGCCTCGCTCCTGATATTGCTCCGGCGGCGTCGAATGTGGAATGAGAGCAAGGAATGATGGATACGGAACGGCAAGAAACCGCTTGTATGGCGTTTCTGATCTGATGGAAGGGTATAACGCGGAGCATGAAATTCAAAGCGGTTTTGATTTGATATACGGTAAAAACTCCGGCGCCGGCCGTTACCCATGGCCTGTTTGCCGCCCGTATTCTCACTGGCAATCTGTGACAACGCAGTTACAAGTTGATATTTAAGCATTATGGCCAAAATGCTGGGCTCCTGAATTGTAAGCTTTCGCGGACGCAGTTTACCAAATATTACCGGTACTTTCTAAATAAAGTGCGTACCCGGAATACCGCCTTGTTACCGCTATCGGCTTTCAGTCGGCGTTTGAAAGATTGGAAAGTTGGAATCGGGCGAGTAATATAGGCAGGCTTTGCAATCGCATTCGGTGAAAGGGATTGTGAGCGGCTGTTCTGTCACTATATTTTACTTATCAGGTACATATAAATGCGCAAATATCTTTTAAACCTCGGTTTTTTAGTCCTGGCTATGCCCGCATTCGCCGTCGGTGCCGCCGTTGTGGCAAAAGAAGCCATTCCCGAAAAAATCATGGCCCGGATTCATGAACAACACCCCAATGCCGCGGACATCGAGGCCGAACGAAAGACACATTTTGGCCAGGCGGTGTATGAAATTCATTTTAAGGACGGCGAGAGCGATCTGATTGAGCTTTATAGGGAAAACGGGCATTTTTATGTCAGCGGCGAAAAAATCGATGCCATGAATCTGATGCCGGAAGCTGTCGATGCCAATTTGAAAGCCGAGTTTACAACGTTTGAAATCAAAGAAGCGATATTAATCGTCAATCCCAACGGCCCGGGGGAAGAGTACGACTTGACGGTCGTCTCGAACAATCAGGAGTGGAGCCTTACCATCGATGGCAAAGGCAATATCATCAAAAAAGAACGCAATTAACGGCTAACTGCAAGACGCCTGACGTTATGCGTTTACTTATTATTGAAGACAACCAGGATCTATGCAGCGAACTGGCCGATTTTCTTGAGCTTCAGGGCGATACGATAGATACCGCGGCCGATGGGGTTACCGGTCTGCATCTGGCCGTGGTCAATGAGTATGATGCGGTTATTCTGGATTTGACGCTGCCGGGCATGGACGGGTTGGAGCTATGCCGGCGCTTGCGCCATGATGCCGGCAACTGGGTGCCGGTGTTGATGCTGACCGCGCGCGATACCTTGGAAGACCGGCTTAGCGGTTTTGAGCACGGTACGGATGATTATCTGGTTAAACCTTTTTCATTGCAGGAATTAAAGTGCCGGCTTGATGCATTGGCGCGCCGCACTGCCGGCCTGCACCAACCGACGTCATTGAGTGTCGGCGATTTGCAGCTGATGCCCGAAACGCGCGAGGTCAGAAGGGCCGGGACGTTGATCGAGCTGACCGCGATTGAATTCCAGATCCTGGAATTGCTGATGAGGCAATCGCCCAAGGTTGTCTCAAGGCCGCATCTTGAATACAGCATCTGGGGCGATAGCCCGCCCGACGGGGAAGCGTTACGCGTACACATTCATCATCTGCGCCAAGCTATCGACAAGCCATTTTCCACTCCATTGCTGCATACCATTCGAGGCGTGGGCTATCAATTGAAGCAAAGTCATGCCGTATCGGCATAAGCTAAGATTCCGGATATTCCTATCCTATCCCTTGCTGGGGCTGTTGTTGAGCGCGTTGATGGTGGCGTTCGTGATTGTGGCCTTTGATTCGCTGGAAAGGCAAATGATAGGCTCTTATCTAATCGGGGAGCTGGATCATTTCATCCAGCAGGCGGAGCGTAATCCGGCGCTGTCGATGCAGGCGTCGAAAAACTGGATTATATATAAAGAGGCAGGCGGCAAGTTGCCGGATGAAATCGGCTTTCTGTCGGGCTATCCGGAAGGCATTCATGACGTCGATCACAACCGGCACAGTTATGATGTCGTGATCAAGGCGCATAACTCGGCCCGATATTATATAGTCCACGACGATACCGGTCTGGAAAGGCTGGAATACAAGCTTATAACGTATCTGTTTGCCGCCGTCGTCATTATTCTGTGGATGTCCGCCTGGTCCGGACTTTGGCTTTCCAAAAAAGTCATTGAGCCGATATCGACGCTGGCTTCGCGTATCCGGACATTGAATCTGGAAAATTCCTCCGATTACATATCAGTGGATTACACCAACGACGAGGTCGGCATGCTGGCTTTGGAATTCGATGTCTATAAGGAACGCCTGCAGGCGTTAATCCAGCGTGAAAGAGAGTTCACCGGCAATGCCAGCCACGAATTAAGGACCCCGCTGGCCATTATCATGGCCGCCGCCGAGGGATTGTTGCTGCGCCCCGATCTGCCCGATGATATCAGACTGCGCGTAGAGCGGATGCAACGTTCGGCCACTGAAATGAAAGCGCGACTGGCGACTTTGCTAAGCCTGGCCCGCGGCCCCGTGTCCATGAATGAAGCAACCGATAAAACCGAACTGGTTGCGATCATTGACCGTTTGACAGAGGAGCACAGGAATTTGTTAAGCCCACAGGTACAAGTCATCAAGAAATTTAACGGATCGCCCCGCATTAACGCTTCGTCGCCGGTTATTTCGATGTTGATGGGTAATCTGATCAGAAACGCGTTTACTTATACCCGCCAGGGCAGCGTGACGATTTCCCTCTACGAAGATGCGTTTGTGGTCGCCGATACGGGGCAGGGTATCGATACGGATGAATTGAACCGGATATTCGAACGGGGCTATCGGGGGCAGGCCAGTCAGGGCAGTGGCCTGGGTCTGGCTATTTCCAGGCGTATTTGTGAATATTACGGTTGGCAGCTGAAAATCGACAGTGTTAAAGACGAAGGCACGCAAGTGCAATGCTTGTTCAGCTCGGATTCAACGGTTTGATAGCTTCGGTTCCCAAACCGAAGGTTTGGGAACCGGTGAAAAGCTTTGTCGTTTTATCGATAGTTGTTCACAGGCCTATCGAAAAATCGAACCTCCTCGGATTATTATAATGCGCTTTCAGCTTTTTTATTGACGTCGTGGCCAACAGCATAAGCAGAGTTATTGGCATCTTCCGCTATTAATCTTTTTGCAGTTTCATATTTTCCACTCTCGGAGCCTTTGACAAAGAATATTACGGCAGCAAAAACAACAACGCCAACGCCAATCATCAGCCAGAAATTATCTTTCTCTTGATTTTCAATCATTTTATGTACCTTCAGAATATATGAATATTTAAAAATGCTGTTAAGAAAACCAGCGGGCTAACTATAACATAACAACCATAAAAAAAAAGTGGTTTTTGTGCGTGCTTACAATTAACGCAAAATTAACACTGCGTTAACTTTTGTTTAACCCTGTCTTTCTTAAACTGTTGTCTTTATTACCGAAGGAAACAGGATTTGCTGGAACCGACCAAGCTAAATTTTGATAAGTTTGTCCTTGTCCATTTCATCATTCCGTTGTTGCTGTTTGTGCTTGTGCTTGCGGTCCTGGAGTATTTCCATGTGGATTTATGGATCGCCAGGCATTTTTATAATGCCGGCTTGCACCAATGGCCGCATAAGGAAAGCTGGCTGACCGAAAACGTCCTGCATGTCGGCGGCCGCTATTTCACGTACTTGCTGGCAGCCGCGGTTGCGCTCTGTTGGCTGATTTCATTGCGGGCGGATTCAGCCTTTTTTCGTTATCGCCGGCATCTGCTTTTTTTACTGATTTCGGGTATAAGCGGGCCACTGATTATCGTGTTGCTGAAAAATCATACCCATATTTATTGTCCCTGGAGCCTTGAGTTGTTCGGTGGCGATAAACCCTATGTGCGGCTATTCGATTATGCGGGCGGCAATCTGGAAGTGGGACATTGTTTTCCCGCCGCGCATGCCGGCGCGGGATTCACTTTCCTCAATCTGTATTTTTTCCTGTTGCTGGTGAAACCGGACTACAAATTTTACGGGTTATGTTTCGGCCTGGGCCTAGGCATGGTCTATGGCATCGCCCAGCAAATGCGTGGCGCGCATTTTTTAACGCATGACTTGTTCGCGCTGGCCGTGTGCTGGTTTTCTTCATTTGTATTATTCATGCTGTTTTTCAGGAAGCAATTGCAATGGCTGTAGTAGCAAGATTATTTGAGCAATCGCGGTTTTCCGGTATTTTGCTGTTTTTATTGATTAACCTGGGCGGTTCCGCCCTGCTCAGGGCCGCGTTGCTGATCAGGCAACTGGCGGACCTGGATGTTTCGTTTTATTCGATAGCCCTGGTTTTTCTGCTGGGCGTTGTTAACGATCTGGCTTTTTTCAGTTATCTGATGATTCCTTTCGCGTTGTATTTGCTGGTGCTGCCGAACGCGGTCTATCAGAGCAAACTCAACAGGATCCTGGTTTTTGCCGGTTTTTTCGTCAGTTTATACGGCCTTTTTTTTGTCGAGATGGCGGAGTGGACGTTCTGGGATGAATTCGGCGTCAGATTTAACTTTATTGCCGTCGACTATCTGATTTACACCCATGAAGTGGTGCGCAATATCATTGAGTCGTATCCGCTGGGCAAGATTCTGTCAGGGATTTTTATCGTGACGGCCACCTGTTTTCTGGCAATGCGAAAACTGCTGGCGAAGAGTTTCAAAGTCAGCGAACCGTTTCTTTCACGGCTGAAAATCACGGCTGCTTTACTGAGCCTGCCGCTGATCAGCTATGTGGGGGTCGGGCAGTCGGCGCATCAGTTTTCCGCCAATACTTATCTGAATGAACTGGCCGCCAATGGCCCTTACCAGTTTTTCGCGGCTTTTCGGAATAATGAACTGGATTACCGGCATTTTTATAAATTGGGCGATGACCGGCAGTTGTCCGGCGTCATCAGGGCAAAACTGGCCGCGAATGCCCACTCATCCGACAAAGAGCTGTATAACATCAGGCGAACGATCAAACACGCTGGAGAAGAGAAACACCTGAATGTGATTCTGATTACCGTCGAGAGCTTGAGCGCCGAGTTTTTAACGCGTTTCGGCAATACCGAGCACATTACGCCGTTCATGGACGAATGGTTTGAGCAAGGCCTGTTGTTCACCAACTTTTACGCGACCGGCACGCGCACGGTCCGCGGGCTGGAAGCCTTGACGCTGTCGATTCCACCGACGCCGGGGCAATCCATCGTCAAGCGGCCTGACAACGGCAACTTATTCAATCTGGGCCATGTGTTCCAGCAGCGCGGTTACGATACGGCGTTTTTATACGGCGGTCGGGGCTATTTCGACAATATGAACGCGTTTTTTGCCGGCAACGGCTATCGCATCATCGACCAGACTGATTTTACCGACGAGGAAGTGACTTTTTCCAATGCCTGGGGGGTATCGGACGACATTATTCTCAAGCGCACGCTCAAGGAAGCCGACAGGGATTATCAAAACCGCCGGCCGTTTTTCTTTCAGATCATGACCACGAGCAATCATCGGCCTTATACCTATCCCGAGGGCAAAATCGATATCCCGCCGGGCATCGGCCGTACCGGCGGGGTCAAATATACCGATTACGCGCTACGGGAATTCATCGGTCTGGCCAAAACCAGGCCCTGGTTCGACGATACCCTCTTCGTCGTGGTGGCCGATCATTGCGCGGGCAGCGCGCGCAAGGTGGATCTGCCCGTGGACAGATACCATATCCCGCTGTTCATTTATGCGCCCAAGCATGTGCCGGCCAAGCGCAACGATATCCTGTCCAGCCAGATTGACGTCGCGCCGACGATTTTGGGGCTTTTGAACTTCAGCTATGAAAGCCAGTTTTACGGCCGCGATCTTATGCGCCTGCCCAAAGACGAGGGCCGGGCGCTGATCAGCAATTACCAGAAACTCGGTCTGGTGAAAAACAATAAGCTGGTGTATTTGTCCCCGCAGCAGAGGATTGATGTGATAGAGGACCCCTTGGGCGCGCATCGGCCCGTCGAGATCGGCTCAGCGGTCCGGTTGATCGAGGAAGAAATGGCTTATTATCAATCGGCCGATTATATCTGGTCGCACCGATTAAACCGCTATCAATAGATGAGGCTGTGAAAGTAGGGGATCAGCGTGTCAGAACGATTCTTTACAGAATGCTTTCACAGCCTCTTTTCCGGTCTAGCCTGAATATTTCACCACGAAGGACACGAACGCTATCCAAGGATGGAGGCGGTAGAATTGCGTCTGGAACAGCAATCGAGCACACGAAGGCTTAGCAATTCAATTACTTGCAAATATTTCATAATGAGTTCATGAAGTTATCGGTGAGAATTGGTAATGCCATGATTTTCTTCGTGTTCTTCGTGTTCTCTGTGGTTTTATGAAATATCCGGGCTAGCGAGCGTATTTCAATGAACGAAAGTGGTCCTGAATCTGAGTGTGGTCCGAAGGCAGCAGGCGATCAAACTCCTGCTTGACCACCTTGTAGCATTCGCAGACCCTCTGTTCCAGTCCCGGCCTGTCCTGGATGGTGATATGCCCGCGGCTATACTGGATCAGGCCGGCTTGCTGCAGTTTTCCCGCCGCCTCCGTGACGCCTTCGCGGCGTACGCCGAGCATATTGGCGATCAATTCCTGGGTCATGGTCAGTTCATTCGAGGGCAGCCGGTCCATGCTCAGCAACAACCAGCGGCACAGTTGCTGGTCGACCGAATGATGCCGGTTGCAGACCGCCGTTTGCGAGGTCTGCGTCATCAGCGCCTGAGTGTAATGCAGCAGCAATTGGTGCAGCATGCCGTAACGGCGCCCGCCGGAGCGGTTGAATTCCTGTTTGAGTACGCTGCCCTTCATGCGATAGGCGTGTCCGGCGCTTTGCACGACCGCCCGGTTGGGCATGGTTCCGCCGCCCATGAACAAGGCCACTCCAACCATGCCCTCATGGCCGACCACGGCAATTTCGGCCGATGCGCCGTTTTCCAGCACATAAAGCAGGGATACGATGCAGGTTGTCGGGAAGTAAACGTGATACAAAGGATCCCCGGACTCGTACAGTGCTTCGCCGAGCGGCATGGGAACCAGTTCCAGGTGCGGCGACAAGCGTTCGAAGATGAACGGCGGCAGCGCATTAATCAGATAATTTTGTCGTGGGTTATGTAAAGACATAATGTAATTCGGTCTCTGTTAAAATTGCGGGGCATTGTCCGTTAGCTATCAGTTGAGAACAATAAGCAAGAATACTTAATGCTATGATTTATTAAGGATTTTTTAAGGTAACTGCAAAAAATCCAAGCGTAATTCCGGGTGCTCGGACTCAAGTAAAAACCCATTTCAACCTGTAGAGCCTGTTAGAAAACCAAGGTTCAATGAACGATTATCTGTTCGACACCGTACAGACCTCATTTCAAACTTCAGATATCTTTTTTCGGCTAAAAATTCATTAAAGTTAACAGTCAGGACTTACGCAAACCCGTGGGGACGACTTCGCCTAAAGCGCCTACTGTTGGCAGTCGCCTCTTGGGTCTGAAATGGGCGACTACCCTAAAGGGCATAAATAAAGTCGCCCCAACAGGTTTTAGAACCGCTTGTCTCGACGGTTGAACAGGCAAGCTGCGTAAGTCCTGACAGTGATTCTTCAAATAGCAGGATGACCATGTTTAAGCCCGGAAAGTTTTTTTATCACGGCTTACAGGCCGTGCTGATCTGCAGTCTGGTATTGTCCGGGTGCGCCAGGGAAGAGACGGACGGCCAAGGCCAAAAAAATCAGGACGCGCCCCGGTCGACCTACCAGGAAGTTGGCGAGGCCTCCTGGTATGGCCCCGGGTTTCATGGCCGGGAGACCGCCAGCGGCGAGATTTTCGATCAGGGAAAAATGACCGCCGCCCACCCCAGCCTGCCGCTGGGGACCGAGGTTGAAGTGACCAATCTCGAGAACAGGAAAAAGGTCGAGGTCGAAATTACCGATCGCGGACCTTATGCGAAGGATCGGGTGATCGATCTGTCCAGGGAGGCGGCGAAAAAGCTCGATATCAAGGAAGACGGCGTCGGCAAGGTCAGGATTGAGGCGACTGAACCGATCAGGCAGCGCCCGTCAAGCAAGGCCGGCAAAGAAACAGGCGAGTAAAGCAGGCAAACAATCCCGCCCGTCAAAAGGCTTCTTCCTGGCCCCCCCTTCCCGCCAGACGAAATAATGAGCGAAAAGTCACTTATGTTCGACACCGTACGGACGTCGGGTGATTTTAAACCTAGATTTATTCTAGGTCATGCATTACAGCCAGTCTTTGCGACAGAGCCTGATTGTCTGCCGAAATAACTGATCTTTTCTGGTATGGCTTGTTTGTCAAGGAACAGGCATGAAATAGCCTGAGCATTGTCTGCCTCTACCGCGGCTCCCGGTCACTGTTCCACTGCCTGCGTTCATGCAGGCCCACGGCGGTAAGGGGAACAGAAGGATGAGGTTATTTTGTGATTGTTCCTGGCTGGATGGCATGGGTTAACCGTGTCAGTAACAGCGAGGTCAGCCTGACGCATTGACGTTTCGCTGCGAGGGTGTGTGCCATCTAATATCCGGGTATCAATCATGATCGAATTGCCCGTCATCACTTTATTATTCATCTGGAGAATTAGCTATGAAACAACTTACCAAATACTGTTCAGCATTTTTTCTAGCTCTGTTGTTGACCTGGGTAACCGGTTGTGCGTCCACGGACGAAGTCTCGGATACCCGGGCCGAATCAAGCCAAACCCCCGGCGCCTACATTGACGACAGTATGATTACCACCAAGGTAAAGGCGGCCATCTTTAACGAGCCCGGCCTGAGTGCTGCTGAAATCAATGTGGAAACCTATCAGGGTGACGTGCAATTAAGCGGTTTTGTGGAATCCGAGGAAGATATCACCCGGGCGGTTGAGGTGACTCAACGGGTCGAAGGCGTCAGATCGGTGCAAAATAATATGCAGGTAAAACAAAGCCGCTATAGATAGGCTTGTCAGACTGCGGGCCACTGCTAAAGCGGTGGCCGCGGATTTTCAATCAACAGACGATTTTGCCTCTCAGGGAGGGCGATATGTCAAAAAAACCTCATTTGACCGATGTCCAAACCTTGCGCGCGCAGGCACGCCAGCATATTGACAACGGTGCCGTAACAGCCGGCTATGCGGCGGATGCCAAGACGGTCATCAAGCTGCTGAATGACGCACTGGCCACGGAACTGGTCTGCGTATTGCGTTACCGCCGCCACTATTTCATGGCCCAGGGCATTCAGTCCAAGGGCATCGCCGACGAGTTCCTGGTGCATGCCAATGAGGAACAGGGCCATGCCGACCAGATTGCGCGGCGTATTGTCCAGTTGGGCGGCGAACCCGACTTTTCGCCGGACAGCCTGTCCGGACGCAGCCATGCGGAGTACGTGGAGGGCAACTCCCTGGTCGATATGATCAAGGAAGACCTGGTGGCCGAACGCATTGCCATCGACAGTTATCGCGAGATGACTCAATACCTGGGCGACCGCGATCCGACCACGCGCAACATGCTGGAGGACATCCTGGCCGTGGAAGAAGAGCATGCCGACGAACTGGCCGATCTGCTGCAGGGACGCCTGGCGGAAGTCAGTTCATGAAACTGGCGCGCCCGGCAACGCTGTTTGCGCTGTCAGCCGCGTCAGCGCAAGTTGCCGGTTGCGGGTATGTCGAGCTGGTCCGGCTGTATTTCCAGGAGCAGGAATATCAAAAAGATCAGGAACTGATCGCCAGGGTCAAAGGCGCCTTGCTGGCCGATCAGGCAATCGGTGATGCGCCGGTTCAGGTCGAGGCCTATCTCGGCGCGATCCGGCTCAGCGGCGCGGTGCCGTCAGCGGCCGGTAAACAGCAGGCGGAAGCGATCGCCGAACAGGCCCGCGGCGTGGAGTCCGTGGACAACGACCTTATGGTGCAGGCGCCATGATGCGGCATCATGGCGTAAACAGCAGACGGTCATGGCCTGCCAGGAAGATGGCTTACGCTTGCATGGTCATGGTGCTGGCGTTAATGAATGCCTGCTCCCTGATGCCCGGCACGAAACTGGAGCGCATAGCGCTGCCGGCCGGCTTCTCCATTACCCTCTATGAGGACGACGTGCCCGGCGCGCGGACACTGGCGTTCGGAGACAACGGCACGCTTTTTATCGGCACTTACAAGCAGGGGAAGGTCTATGCCATCCCGGTTCGCAGCGGCGGGAAAGGCGAAGTGCGGGTCATTGCCAGGGATCTGCAGGACCCGCACGGCGTCGCCTTCAGGGATGGCTCCCTGTATGTGGCCGAGCGCAGCCGCATCTTGCGCTTCGATGATATCGAGAAGCACCTCGACCAGCCGATGCCGCCCGTCGTGATCTATGATCTCGGCCTCAAATATGCGCATCACGGCCTGCGCGTCATGCACTTCGGCCCCGACGGCAAGTTATACGTGTCGATTGGCGTGCCGTGCAATATCTGCATGCCGGAAGCCGATCGGTACGGCGTCATCATCCGCATGGACCGCAACGGCGGCGGCGCCGAAGTGTTCGCGCGCGGCATACGCAACTCGGTCGGTTACGATTGGCATCCGGAAACGCACGAACTGTGGTTTACCGACAACGGCCGCGATCTGTTGGGTAACGATACGCCACCCGACGAGCTCAATCATGCGCCCGTGATGGGGCTGCATTTCGGATATCCCCATTGCCATGCCGGCGAGTTGCCCGACCCGGTTTTCGGCCTTCGCAATCCCTGTTCCGATTTTACTGCGCCGGCGCAAAAGCTCGGGCCTCATGTCGCGGCATTGGGCATGCGCTTTTATACGGGACGCCAGTTTCCCAGTCCGTACCGGAACCGTATTTTTATCGCCGAACACGGTTCCTGGAACCGCAGTCCAAAGCTGGGCTACCGGGTCAGCATGGTCACGCTCGGCGACAATGACGCGGTGACTTACGAACCCTTCGCCGAAGGTTGGCTGCAGGGCAATTCCGCCTGGGGACGGCCGGTCGATGTCATCGTCGCGCCGGACGGCGCCCTGCTGGTTTCAGACGATAAGCGGGGGGCGATTTATCGAATCAGCTACAGCGGTCCCTGAGCCGCTGTATTCAGCGCAGGGATTCAGCGGCAGCCGCGCGGTAATGAAGAGGCGCGCTTCATGCTCTTATGTGCGTTATCGTACTGACGGTAGGGCATTTTATTCTTAATATGTTAGTTAACATGCATCACAGAGAAATGACGCAGGAAGCAACGGAAAAAATAGCCTTGATGACAGCTTTTCGTTATGACGTTTTTGTTGATGAGTCGCTGATGGATGCAGTGGACGAAATGCCGGCATTAAGGAGCAACAGTTTAGAGGAGACAGATCATGGGCAAATATGTGCTTGGATGGTTACTCGGTGTACCAGTGTTTGTGCTGGTCATCATTTATTTGATTTTTAATTGAGATGATTACGCCAGAAGGTTTTGAACGCTGAACTTCGGCGATCGGAATCGGGCCAATAGCATGTGTCGCATAGAGGGCACTTTTTCGAGATCGTTGATGATCTTATAACTTTAATCGATATAGGAAACCATTATGGAAACGACAAAATCAGGCGGTACAGGTGAAACGGTTGAACGCGTCAGAGCCGGCGCGCATGAAGCGGTGGAAAGAGCCGCTGAGGTAAGCCACAAGGCCGCGGAAACCATCAGCGAGAAAAGCGAGCAAATGAAAGATGCTCAGGAACGGTTGATGGAGCATGCGCGTGAGTATGTCCGCGAAAACCCGGTAACATCGTTAGGCATAGCCTTGGGCAGCGGCTTCATCTTGAGCCGTCTGATGGGCCATCGCTAGAAAGCCATGCCCGCATGTTTCGAGAAAGAGCGGTAATCCGTAAAACAAAAAGGAAGCGATGAAACCGGGCGATTATGCACCTGATGCTGTCGCTGAGCCATAAGGCCGATTAAGTGGTTCGCGTCCTTTTTGACCAGGGTATCAATTAACAATCATGCCGACAACGCGTCAGGTTATGTTAATGGTGGTGGCGCTGCGCAAACACGCAGTGTCATCACAGGTAATGCCGGTAATGGATCAATGTACGTTGATTCGATTAAGACATCGCCAATGCTTTTTCTCCTGACATCGTACCCGGACTCTTTATATCAGAGCCGGGAACAGCACGCGGCTCAGCTGATGTGTTAGCGTCAAATGCTATGTTCAGGTGATTGGGTATTGTTCAGTAAAGGGATAAGGTTGGCAAGGAGCGCAGGGTAAGCCTTGAAAATAATTACAATTTTTCTTTAAGGAGAATCACTATGTCAAAACGACTACCATTACTGACCCTGGCGGCGGGCTTAATGCTGATGACCGGTCTAGCCAGCGCCGAAGGAACGACCGAACGCGAAAGAATCGGCAGCCCAGCTGAAAACACCGAACGCAATGTGCGTGATGAGGGCGGTGCAACTTTAACGCCTGAGGACCAGCTCGAAAATGAGAGCGATCTCCAGATCACGGCCAATATCCGCAAAACCATTACCGACGATGAATCGCTGTCCGTCAACGCGCACAATGCCAAGGTGATTACGAGAAACGGCAGGGTATCCTTGCGCGGCCCGGTCGATAGCGCAGCGGAAAAAACCAGGCTGCAAGCCATCGCTCAGCAAACGCCGGGCGTGAGTCAGGTTGATAATCAACTTGAAGTCAAAGCCAAGTAATCGCGGGTTAAGGAGAATGTCATGAACAAATCAGTCTTTTGTATCGCGCAAACGAATGACCAGGTGGAACATATCATCAGCCAGCTGAAAGCGGCTGGTTTTGATAATAACGATATTTCCGTGCTATTGCCGGACAAAACCAGCGAGCATGAATTCGGTCATGAAAAACACACCAAATCGCCGGAAGGCACGGCTATCGGCGGCACAGTCGGCATCGGCACCGGCGCCATCATAGGCTGGCTGGTCGGTATCGGCACGCTGGCAATTCCTGGCCTTGGCCCGTTGATTGCCGCCGGGCCTATCATGGGCGCTTTGAGCGGCGCGGCCGTGGGCGCCGCCACCGGCGGTCTGGCCGGCGCCTTGATCGGCCTGGGGATTCCTGAATATGAGGCCAAACGCTATGAAGGCCGGATTCAGGGCGGCAATGCATTGATTTCCGTCCACACGGAAACCTCAGAGGCACGCTCCCAGGTCAAGGACATTTTCGAGCAAGCCAATGCCGAAGATATCTCGACAACGGGTGAGGTTGAAGCGCCGCATCATTAAAGAATTTAGTTTTAAAAACCCGAGGAGGTTGGTATGCAAAACATCGATAAAGTCGAGAAATTACTGAAGAATGAATTGTCCGCGGCAGAGACCTATCATCAGGCATTGGAAAAGTTTGAAGAAGAGGCGCAGCGCAAGGAAATTGCCTATTTAGAGCCGATTTATGAAGAACACACCTCTGCCGTCTCCGAACTGCAAGAAAAGATTCAACAAATGGGCGGCACGCCCACCAGTGATTCAGGCATATGGGGTTCATGGTCGGAAACGGTGATGAGCGGTGCCGAAATGCTGGGCAGGGATGCCATGTTGAATGCCTTGCTGGCCGGAGAAAGAAACGGCCTGGAAGATTATGAACAAGCGGCGCAGGATCCTGATATCCCTTCGGATGTCAGTGCGTTGATTGAGACCAAACTGCTGACTTCACAGCAAGAGAATATTCGTGCGCTGAACCGGCTGCTGCAGAGTTAATTGAAGTGTATCGGATTGAGCGCTTTCAGGATTCATGGATAAGCCGGGCATAAAGCGCCAACCCAGCCAGCATGGCGTTTCAATTTGCTTTTGAGTAATCAGGCAATCGCCAGGGGAAAAAACTGACGGTCTTATTTTCGCGGTTTAAACCATCGTTAGAGGTTAATATGAAGATTCTTAATGTTGCTACGAAAAAATTGTGGTTACCGTTCGTTCTCGGCGGCGGCCTGGTCTGGGGCGCCCAGATGGCGCAGGCCGAAGGCATGGGCGGCACGAGCGCTACCGGGGAAGAAGGCGATGTAACGGAATATCCGACTTTTCAGGAAGTCGATAAAAATGGCGATCACTATGTAACCAAGGATGAATTGGCCGATCATCCTGATTTGCTCAAGCATTTCGATATGGTTGATGCCGGCAAAACCGGCAAGCTGGAAGAGCATGAATACGGCAACCTTATTTTGGAGAAGGCGCAGTCAAGAGGTAGATAATCAATCTCGGCACTGTGTTCGCAAAACATCCACTTAAGGTTCCGTTAGGTTCTGTTTTTTTAAAGGTTCTTGCGATCTTAAAACAATCTCAACGAAGGTAACCATTATGGAAACTATAGACAAATTATCAAGCACCGCGGATGAGGCAGCCGAGAAAATCGCCAGCGCCGCAGAAGAGGCGGCCAAGAAAATTGCCAGCGCCACCAGTCAGGCTACCGAGATGCTCGGCGAGAAAGGCGAGCAGTTAAAAGAGCTGGAAGAGAAACTTGTGGAAGATGCCCGCGACTACATCCGCGAGCACCCGATCAGCTCAATGGGCATCGCGCTGGCGGCCGGCTTCATGCTGAGCCAGTTGACGACGCATACTTTAGAGCACAGGAGATGATAGATGGCTATCCGTACCCCAGAGGAAAGGCCGGTATACTCATCCGCCGCTTCCAGCGAGCCGGTTAGCCATCCTGACTTGCTGGAGGATGTCCGGTCGCTTTGGCTCGAGTTGCGCGGGCTGACCCACGATCATTTAAAACTGGTCACGCTGGAGGCCAGGCGCGCGGGCCGGAGCCTGGTAAGCATGATCGCGGCGGGGGTGATCATGGCGGTCATGCTGATCAGCGTCTGGTTCGGGCTCATGGCTGCTGCCGCGCTGGCGCTGATCGAGAGCAATATGGTGGGCGATATAGAGGCCATACTGCTGGTCGCCGCCGCCAATCTGGTGGCCGCGCTGCTGCTGTTCTGGTTTATTCGGCGCAAAAGCCATTATTTACTGTTCCCTGAGACCATCCGCAGTCTTCGGGATAAGGAGATCTCATGAAACCGGATAAAGACATTCATGATGCAACAGAGGATTCCGGCACGTTAGCCGAGCAAATCAAAGAGATTGAACACCGGATTATGAGCCGGCAACAGGGCGTCCATGCCCGCACCGATATTCTGGTCAAGGATTTGCACCGGCAGATGACCTCGCCGGCAACATTGCTGCTGGTGGGCGGTGTCGGATTCATTGTCGGCGAGCTTACCAAGCGCCCGCCCAAAAAAGAGCGCCAAGCCGCCGCCAGGGCGGATGCCGATGTCACGCCTTTAAAAAAGGCGGTGAATCTCATGTCCTTGCTGCATAGCTTCTATCAGGCGTTACCGCTGGTCTGGATCATGGATGTGCTGTTTCCGGAAGATGCATCGAAAGCCGGCGCTTCCGCCAGCGGCGTTAAAAAAAGCCCCAACCAGCCCGTGTAAAGTGGATCGCCGCGCCCACGGCAGGACAAGGGGGGGCGCCTTCGGGCACCTGCGTGTAGCCGTTTATGGACAGCCTGTCTACTTTTTTCCGGTGCGGCCCACCCCAACAAAGCAGGCCGATTGTCAGCATAAAGCGATCTTCTCTTCACACCGTTATTGTTCTCGATTTTCCGGCCAGGGTTTGCCTGGCATCCATGCCATGGCATCTTTGGATTTATAGACACAGGTGAAACAACCAAAAAAAAACCCCGGAACTACGGACCGAGGCCATGTTCATGCCGAGACATGCTTGCGTGACAGGTGGTGGTAGGAGGCACCCCAAAAATATGTTCAGTTTGTCGAACAGCGTAACGCTTGGTATGGCGCGGACCATGTGACTGCGTGTCAAATGCACTGTCGGCTGGTCTGCCTTCCCCCTAATGATCATTCCTGTCGAGGTGCCCGCCAAAGTGCGCCAAGAACATGGTGCTTTTTGACTACGGATAGTCTCAGGGGGCTACCGGTGAATTCGCACCGGCGCGGGCATTGGCACCAGGGCGCTTTCGCCAAATGAGGCTCAAACGCTCCGGTGCTCAGATGCGGCAAGCGGCGTACACGCGCCCCGCGTTCACATCAGTCAAAATTTCCACCAACAGCGATTCGACATAAGCGCTGCCGTTTACTCTTTTCAAGAAAAAAATGAATAGTAAGTTTATTGGGAGGCCTTAAGGTGTTCTTCCGCTTCTTTAGCGGCTTTTTGGGCCATGTCATCGTGGCCCTGATTGCCATGATCAATGGCTTCTTCCAGGCTTTTCAGACCGGCGTCCAAATGTTCATCGGCGATTTTGGCGTGTTTTTGCGCTTCTTCGGCATGCTGGGCGACCGACTTTCCATCCTTTGCCTTAGCAGCCATCATGACGTGCTTAATGGCTTCCTGCAGATGGTTTTCTTCCGCGTAAGCGGCAACAGAGCCCAGGCTCAGCGCGATGCCCGCCGATAATAGAGTCAATTTTATATTCATATAGATACCCTTCCAGTTGTTTTTTATTTTAAAAAAACTCTCGTTCGGACGAGAGAGGAAACCACGCCGCCGGGACAGCGTGGCATTGAATAACTAATGATGTGTAGGGCCGGATTCGCTTGAATACGGTTGCTGAATAGACTCAGTTGTATATGGCTTTGTTCCATAAAAGGAATGGACTTCTCTAGACCAGGTCTCATCCGCCATATCCGGCCAGCGGTCCTTGTCGAACCCGGGCGCCGATTCCAGGCGTTGTTTGTCGACATCCAATGTGAAACGTTCATTTTTGGTATCCAGCTTTAACGCATCCCAGGGTACCGCAAACAGTTTTTCGCCCAGCGTCAGAATCCCTCCGAATGACAGGACGGCGTAAGCCACTCTGCCAGAAGCCATGTCCAGCATGATCTCCTTGATATCACCCAAATCCTCGCCTTTGGTATTGTAGACATCATTGCCAAGCAGTGTGTCCGCCCCCATCAATCGCGGGCCGGGGCCTGATTTATCCAGTTTGCCCTTGTATATGCCATAGGTATCGCGATCTACATAGCTCATGTTCGTCTCCTCATAATGAATTTCAATATAGCCGGAGCGGTTATTCTCCAGCACTTGCTGTAAGAGGATACCTACAGGTTTGGAAATAATCAGTTCGGTTGCGCACATAAAAAAAGAAACCGTGGCCAGGGCCGATTACCGGTGACTTATGTTCGTCAGCGTACTGACATGAGCGGCATTTGCAACTAAGCTCCAATCATCTGTGGAAGAGGGCATTCAGCTCCAAAGAGTTGCTATCGGACATTGCGCAGTTAGCAGTCGCTAGAGCAGATGCTCGGCAATTTTCATTAACTGGATTCGGAGTACATGGTTATGAGCAATTTATCCTATGAACAAATGCAGGCAAGGTCCGGTATATCGCCTACTCAGAGACCCGGCCGGACGCGATGGATAAAACGGGTGTCCTGGGCGTCGGTCTTTGCCGGCGTGGCTGTCGCCCTGGGTGTTCAGGTACTGTTGAGTATGCTGGGCACCGGCATCGGCATGAGCACGGTCGATCCGTTGTCTGCCGAAGGCACGCCCAGCGCGAGCGCATTCAGCGTCGGCGCCGGGTTATGGTGGGTGGTCTCGAGCTTTATTTCGCTGGTGATCGGCGGCTGGGTTGCGGCTCAGTTTTCCGGCTATCTGCGCCATCTGGACGGTTTATTGCACGGCCTGCTGGTTTGGGCGGTGACCACGCTGTTTACGATTTATTTGCTGGGCAGCGCCATCAGTTCGATCGTGAGCGGCGCCGGCACTGTGTTGAGCGCGGGTGCTCGCGGCATGGCCGAGAGTACCTCTTCAGCGCTTTTACGGGACGATATCCGGGAAGATGCGATGGTGCTGCTGTCCAATCAGCCAGGCGCGGGTTCGCAACAGGCAATCGACCCAATGACCGGCATGCCTATCCCGGCAAGACCTCGCTCCAGCGTGATGGATCCTGAATTCAGCATGGCTCTGGAACGGTTTCTGACGGCGGAAGATGAGGATACCAGGATCAGCAATCGTACGACTTTGATCAATCTGCTTGTGACGCGTACGGGCATGAGCATGGATGAAGCGGCGAATCGGGTAGACACTTGGAGCAGTGCCTATCAACAGGCTGAACAGCGAGCCCGGGAAGCGGCCGATAGCACGGCTAAAGCGGTTTCGTGGTCAGCCTTGTGGGGCTTTATCGTGATTCTGCTGAGTGCCATAGCGGGCGCCTTGGGCGGTATTGCCGGAACGCCGATCCCGGATGAAGAGTACCCGGAGGAGGCTTAATCCTCTATTCAGTGGTGCATGTGCCACATTGACATTTTTACCGCGAAGCGCACGAAGCGACAGTCCGCGGCACGTCTTTACCACGGGCTGTCTTTATCAGCACAAAGCTGCAGGCCTTGCATCCCGCCGGGTTGTCAATGGCCGTAAACAGTATTGCACGACTGGAATCCGTTTGTTTTTTCCAGCGTTAATTTAAGGGGAGACCGTTATGAATCAGGCAAAGAGACAATCGGGAGAGCATGGCGGCAGTGAACAGGACGCGATTGCATTGCTCACCCAGGATCACAATAAAGTAAAAAAGCTGTTCGAGGAATTTGAAATGCTTAAGGAAAGCGAGGAAGCCGAGGACGAAAAGCTGGAGATCGTGCAGGAGATCTGTCTGGAGCTTTCGATCCATGCCCAAATCGAAGAGGAAATTTTCTATCCGGCCGCCATCGACTCGATCGGCCAATTGGATATCATGGATGAGGCGATCGTGGAGCATGCCGCGGCCAAGGATTTGATCGATCAATTGATAACGATGGCACCCGAGGATGAGCATTTTGACGCAAAAGTCACGGTGCTCAGGGAAATGGTGGAGCACCACATTAAGGAGGAAGAAGGCAAGATGTTTCCGCGGGTCAGAAAAGCCAATATGGATTTGGCCGCGCTAGGCGGGGAAATCACTCAATTCAAACAGAATCTGCAGATTGATATGGGCTTACTCAGCAGCGTATCGATGAGCAAGGACAAGCCGGCTAGCGAGCAAATGCAGCGGGGCCAAAACCGCTAGCCTGGAAATCGTGAGGCCCGTTTTTCGTGCCGGAGCCTCGCGCTCAACCGCATTCCGAATTTTCATTATTTTCACTGTCGTGACGCACAGACAGAGGGTTATGCCGTCCGCCGCTCCGGGCAGGCATTGTTCACTGGCCAGTGGGAGCGATGCCCACATCGCGACCGGCCGGGCGATTTTAAATCGAGATGCAGTCATCGCTCTCACGGAAACGGCCTTAACCTGAAGGGATATCAGTGGTTATTTTCAGCCGAATCCGCTCCTACCGGTGCCTGAATCAATTGTCTACGTAATATCAGATCTTCATCTTCGTTGCTTGACATGGGACCTGCCGGTTAGATGCTTATCGAAAAATCCGGCTTACCTATCGCAAAAAATGATTTATGTACGGCAACGCACCGACTGCAAATGCTGTTCGGGTTAAATTAGTTATCAGGTTTAAACGTAACGCGCGTGGCGAAACCTGGTGTTCTAGCAAAATAGCGCAGCCCTTTGAGGCTGCGTTTGTCTTTCTAATTTTGGAGAATCGACCATGTATACCAGTCAATCAGAGCAAAGAAAAACCTCAAGCCCATCCTATCAATCCATGCAGTCATGCATCGAAATGTGTACCCGCTGTTCCCAGGTCTGCCGGGAAACAGCCATGAACCAATGCCTGGAAATGGGCGGACAGCATGTTGAGCCGGAACACTTCCGCCTGATGATGAATTGCGCCGAAATTTGCCAAACATCCGCTAATTTCATGCTCAGCAGTTCACGATTCCACAACCGTACCTGCGAAGTCTGCGCCGAAATCTGCGAAGCCTGTGCCATGGACTGCGATAGCATTGGCGATATGGAGGAGTGCGCGTCTACCTGTCGTGAATGCGCCGACAGCTGCAGGCAAATGGCCGGCATGACCACGCAGCACTGAATTTAAACGGCACAGCATGTCTGTTCGGCCCGGGTTGCGTCATCGCATTGGGGCCATTAAAAAATATCAGAAACTTAGCCACAAACCGGCTGTGCAAAATTACTCGTGGCCTCAGGGGCAGTTGAGTTAACGGAAGGGCGGTCAAGCGCCCTTCCATCATTTACCCGATCCGTTTGCTTGCCGGTGCTTCCAATCTTCGTTCGATAAGTTCGATAATCCCATTCTAGTCCGCAAGTCCCGCATGCCGTTTTTCCGCGGCGCATTTGATGAATGTGACGATTGGCTGCTCAATATCGGATCTTGTTATCTATGAAATTGAGCGGTAGTGCCGGAATGAGCGGGGCACATATCGATTTATTGCGATGTTCCCGTTTTTAGCGGACTTGCGTCAGTTATTATGTGATACGGTTAGCATTTTTAGATGACATTCGCTTCTACAATGTTTTTCATATTAGGAGTGATTATTATGAAAAACATACAAAAAATATCGAATGCATTAGCTATAACGCCGAAGTCAGCCATCGGCACGACTCAGGACGACTTTGCCGGCACCAAGCCGTCTTGGACTATGCTGAAAAGAAAATACGCTGTTGTTTTTCAGGCAAGCCCGTTGTTGCTTTGCCTGTTCTCCAGTCCAGTCCTGGCGCAGAATTATTATGTCTGTGACAATGGATCGGATAGCAATTTCGGTTCCTCACCTTATGAACCTTTAAAAACCTTTGATTACGCCATGACGAAGTTCGGCCGTTTAAATGCCGGTGACGCCATTTTGTTTTGCCGGGGCGGGACCTTCACATCCTCTTACCCTCGATTGTTTAATCAATACTGTACCCCGGACGCGCCTTGTACCCTCGCCGACTATATACCCCCGAATATCTCGCCTATGGATGATCATCCCTCAATTTCCGATCTGCCGGTTATTACAAGTAGCGGCGCCAACGGGGTGTTGAATTTCCAGGATGGCGGTCCGGCCGATCATGACGAAGGCTATGTGGTCAGGAACCTGTCGCTCAAGGGAAACGGCAGCGGTAACGGCATTTTCCTGTTCAACGACGTGGATTACGTAACCGTTGAGAGCGTGACTATCGATGGCTTTTCCCAGGGGATCTATTCCGCGGGCGCCAATGCCCCCAATCCCGGCGCCAACCAGGTTAACGAACATATCGTATTAAAAAACTCCACCATCATTAATAATGCAGGTGGGGGG
>SWBX01001644.1_pt1 | contig 46956 bp, 42 predicted proteins | sample 4693051 | NCBI WGS metagenome assembly SWBX01 (sample SAMN10267272, study PRJNA491770) | bioreactor metagenome | isolation source: DHS bioreactor inoculated with marine | place: Japan: Omine Ridge, Nankai Trough | reverse complement strand
GGAAGGCGCGCCCCGACCTGATCATGTCGCGCCAGTCGCCAAGGCTCGGGTTGACCTTGCGGTAGTCCGTCACCGCGAAGCCGTCATCGGAGGTGAACGGGAAGAACGGCAGGATATGCACCCCGTTCACCACCCCCTTGAGGTGGGTGACGAGGAAATCGTGCAGGAGCTCAAGCGGCGTGTTGATCCCGTCGGTGATCGTGTCGCCATAGGTGATCAGCACCGCGTCGGCCTGGCTCCACATGGTGTTGCCGGGCTTGCGCCGGCGAATCCGGCGATGCGTGCCCTCGGGCCAGAACGCGTCGATCACCTGGCTGGCGAGAATGCCGGTATCGAGATCGGGGTAGATCTGCGCCAGGAGATGCTCGAGCCGCGTGCTGAAAGACGCCGTTTTGTGCTTCATCGCTTCGCAACCTTCCGCGGCCCGGGAATTCCTTGTGCAATATTACGACGATAGACGCCGGCGGGGCGATGTCCAGACCGGCACCCGTTTATTTGACCTTTCGGTCCACACACAGGCGCACCGGGTCGGGAGCTGCTCAAAAATCAGGCTCAGTTGCCCGCGAGCGCGCGCGCGCCGGCGGCCGAGCCCGGTCCGATCACCCCATCGAGCGCCCCATCGTAGAGCCCGCGCTCCTGCAGAATCCGCTGAAACGCCACGGCGGTCTCGAAATCCCAGCCGCCCGGCGCGCCCTTGCGCAGGCTCTCAAAGCCCACCTTGCCGCTCTCCAGCGCCTTCACGTAGAGTCCCGCCGCCACGCCCGGATTTTGCGCCACGCCTCGTCCGGTCTCGTAGAGCACACCCATTGCGGCAATCGCGTCCGGCAGCCCCGCGCGCGAGGCCATCCGCGTGAGCCGGGCCTGTTCGGCGGGATTCTCCGCCACACCCGAGGCCGGATCGCCATAGAGCGCCGCAAGCTCCAGCGCTGCGGTAATATTGCCCGCCTCGGCCGCCGCCGTGTAAAACGCCGCCGCCTTGGCCGGGTCGGGAATGCCGAGACCGTCGTCGCGCCGGCCGGGAATGCCTTCGCCGGTGAGGTAGGTCTGGGCAAGGCGGTACTGGGCGAAGTGATAGCCGGCGTCGGCCGCCTCACCCAGCAGCGCCACCATCCGGGTGGCATCGCGCGCCACGCCCTTGCCCACGCGGTGCATGAGCGCGAGCGTGGTCATCCCCGCCGGGTCGTCGAGCGCCACCGCCGCCTGGTAATGCGCGATCGCCTCGGTGGCATCTTCGCCGCCGGGGGCCAGGCCGAACAGGTAGTAGTCGCCGAGCCGGGTCTCGGCCGGTCCGAAGGTCTTCGCCGCCGCCTGTTCGAGCAGGCCAAAGGCGGTGGCCATGTCACGCCGACCTTGTGCGATCTCGGCGGCGAGAAACAGCACCTCGGCGGGTGCGTCCTCGCCCGCGGCCGCCGCCGTGCAGGCCGGGGCCGCCGCGATCAGCGCCGCGCGCCGCGCCGCCGCCTGCGCCGCGCCGGCGGGCACGCCCGCTGTGGCTGAACCGGCAAGATCGAGGCAGGCCGCGATGTTCGGGTCGGCCTGCGGCGCAGGGGCGGGCGCAGGGTCTGGCACAGGCGCGGGCACCGCTTCGATCACCTCGCCAACCGGTTCGTCCTGTGGTGCGAGGGCCGCTTCCGGTTCTGTCGCGGAGGTATCACCGGCCGGTTCGCCCACCGGGTCCGGGGCCGTCCCGGCTTCCGGTTCCATCACCGGCGCGGCGGGTGTCGCCGGCGCGCCGCCGGCGGCCGCATCTGCGGTATCGCCAGCCTCCGCCCCCGCCTCCTCCGCCCTGTCCGGGCCGTTCTCAAGGCCCGGTTCCGTGTCTTGCGCGGGGTCGCCCGAGGGCGCCGGCTCGACCGCGTCGCCCTGCGGCGCGTCCCGCGTGTCTGCGGTGTCGCTTTCGGCCACCTCAGCCGACGTGTCGGAGCCAGGCAATGGCAGCTCCGCGGCCGGCGCGCCCGGTTCCGGCGCCGTCGCCACCTCGGGCGTCGAATGATCGGTCTGCTTCATCGGCTCGATCGCGTCACCCACCGCCTCCGCCGCGACCGGTGGCTGTTGCTTGGCGGTCGCGCCCGGCATGTCGGTGACGATCTTTGGCTCCAGCACGACCTCTGGCGGGGTGCCATCAAGGATCAGCACCCCGGCCATATCGCTCTCCTGGTCGAGGTCCGGCGGGACCGCCTCCGCCACCATGTCACCGCTGCCCGCCGCCCCGGCCGCGTCCTGCGCCAAGGCGCCGAGCGGCCAGATCATCGCCACCGCAACCGTCAGACCAAATCCCTTCACCGCACTAATCCCCCAGTCTGCTGTCCCCTCATGGGTAGCCCGCACCACGCGCCCTGTCCATAAAAACAAGGGGATAGGTTGGTAAAACCATTGTCTTTGCCGGCGCGGGCGGGCAACCTGCGCGGAACGGGCAGAAACGAGGCAGCCGAGGACGTGACGTGACCCCCCCGAAAAATCCAGACGCCCCACGGGCCGCCCCCCTGGTGGTCGACCTCGACGCAGACCTGCTGCGCGGCAACCTAGCGGACGAGGCGTTCTGGGCCGCGCTCAGAACCGACTGGCGCCTGGCCCTGCCGGGGCGCGACCGCACGGCGCTTGCCCCCGAAGACCTCGATGTCGCGCACCTGCCCTGGGACGACGGCACGCTGGCGCGGCTGCGCGCGGCGCGCACCGAGGGGCGGCCCACGGTGCTGACCGCCGAGAGCCTCGCCCTGGCCGAGGCGGTCTCGGCCGCGCTGGGCCTGTTCGACGCCACCGAGCTGCGCACCGTGCCCGCGCCGGCCCCCCGCCCCGGGCCGACCCGGCCACGCGGTCCGGTGTTTGCCGAGGCGATCCGCGCCATGCGCCCGCATCAATGGGTGAAGAACCTGCTGGTGTTCCTGCCGATGATCATGAGCCACAGCTTCACACCCGCCGCCTTCGGCTGGAGCCTGCTGGCCTTCGTCAGCTTCGGGTTGATCGCCTCGGCGGTCTACCTGCTCAACGATCTCGTCGACCTGCCGTCGGACCGCCGCCACGCCACCAAGCGCGCCCGGCCGTTCGCCTCGGGGCGGTTGCCGCTGGCGCTGGGCAGGCGGTTGTTGGCGGCGCTGCTGGTGGCCGGTCTTGGCCTCGCCGCGCTGGGCGGGCCGGGGCTGCTGGCAACGATGGGGCTCTACGCGATCGCCACCACGGCCTATTCGCTGCGCCTCAAAGGCACGCTCGGCGCCGATATCATCACCCTCGCGGGGCTCTATACCCTGCGCATCATCGCCGGCGCGGCGGCAACCGGGATCGCGCCCTCGATGTGGCTGCTCAGTTTCTCGATCTTCATCTTCTTCTCGCTCGGCGCGGTGAAACGCCTGGCCGAGCTGGTCGACCTCGAAACCAACGACCGGCGCACCAAGGCGGCAGGCCGTGCCTACGTGATCGAAGACCGGCCGGTGGTGGCGATGATCGCCACCTCGGCGGGGTTCATCGCCGTGCTGGTGCTGGCGCTCTACATCGATTCCAACGACGTGCGCACGCAATACGCCGCGCCGCAGTTCCTCTGGGGGATCGGCCTGGTGCTGCTGTTCTGGATCAGCCGCACCGTGCTGTTGGCCCACCGCGGGCTGGTCGACCAGGACCCGGTGATTTTCGCGCTGACCGACCGGGTGAGCCGCTGGACCGGGGTGGCGGTGGTGCTGCTGTTCATCGCCGCCGTGGTCGGATGACAGGGCGGGGTGATTCTCCCACCCGTTGCTGCAATGCGGCATCGACCCGGCCCCCGAGCTGCGGCAGCCCGCCGCACCAAAACGCCGAAAACCGGCGATTCCCGGCAAATTTGGCGGATATTCGCCGACAATTCAGCCATTTCCCACAGGTCGGCGGGGGTGGTTATTGTGATCTTAAATTTGTCCCGTTACGAGCCGGCTGATGATGAAAAAAGCCACACACCTTCTGCGTGCCCAATTCGCCAGCCCCCGGCTCGTGACGCGCGCCCTGCTGTTTACCGGCGGCGCCGTGACCGGGGCGGTCGTTTCGGTCACCGCGAGCTACGGTCTGGTCAGCGCGCTCTACCCGCGCCAGGCCGCGCCGGCCGCGCTCGCCGCAGCCCAGCCGCACGCCCCCCTGCCCACCCGGTCAGAGCCCGAGGTCATCCTCGCCTCGGCGCCGACGGCGCAGGCGATCAATGTCACGCCGCTTGAAGATTTTCCGGGCCTGGTGATCGCCGCCGTCGCGCCCAGCGCGCCGGTGATCGCCCCCAGCATCCCGGCGCCTGCGGCCCTGCCCGCACCTGGCGGCGACCTGGTGATCGCCACCAAGTCGGTGACCGATTTCGAGCTGCCGCAGCCCGAGGCCGCCGCCCCGGTCGCGCCCGCGCCGCTGGCCGCCCCGGCCGTGGCCCGTGTCGAGACACAGATGCCCGCGCGCGCCCTCACCGCGCCGCCGCTGCGCCCCGATACCAGCGCCGAGGCCTCCCCGGCCAGCTTTGCCGCCCTCGCCGCCGGCGATACTAGCGCGCGCACCGGCGCCACGCTTGGCTTCGCCGTGCCGACGCCTAGCGTTGAGATCGAAACGATCGCTGCCGTCGCCGTGGCCGATCCCGACATGCCGCGCATCCGTCCAGCGCCGCGCCCCGACGACCTGCCGGTGGTGCTCGCCGTGGCCCAGGCCGCGCCCGCGCTGTTGGCCAACGATATTCCCGCCGTCCGGCCGCAACCGCGCCCCGAACAGGTGATCCGCGCGGCCGCTGCCCAGACCGCCAGCCCCGAGGCCGAACAGCCCGCGCCGCGCAGCCGCTCGGGCGGCCTGTTTGCCGGCAACAGCACCTGCGGGCGCAGCCTCGCGCGGGCCATGCCGCGCCGCAGCGGCAGCGCCGCCGACGGCCAGCAATTCTTCGCCTCGCTCGGCGGCCTCTCCGGCTCGGAGCGTGACGCACGGGTGATCAACGAGCTTGCGCGCGGCAACATGCCCGATTTCCTGCGCCAGCTCGAGCCGGTCACCTTCCGGGGCCAGGATGCGCGCGGCGCCGAGACCGAGATCGTGATCTGCGTCACCCCCGACTACCTCGCGCTCGGCTCCGACCGCGACTACGTGCGCGTGCCGCTGGGCCTGCCCGCCGCCGGGCGCATCGCCGGGCAGTTCGACATGACCCTGCCGACCCCGCGCATGGTCGACGCGATCTATGCCCAGGCCGACGTGAAGCTCTCGCCCGCGCCGATGCAGGCCGGGCCGCAGATGTCGTCCACCCCCTACCTGCTGCGCCACAACGCGACGATCGAGGACCAGTTGCACGGCCGCGGCGGCCTGGTCGCGGGCCAGAAGAAAGACGTGGTGATGGCCAGCCGCATGGCCTCGGCGCCGGGCCGGGTGGCGATCTACGGCTGGCACCGCTCCGCCTCGAGCCCGATCCAGCCGGTCAGCACCGTGCACGGCGCGAGCTACGCCGATTACAGCCACGGCATCCGGCTGGTGAGCAGAACCGCCTACCTGAACGGACGCGCGGTGGACATCGACGAGCTCCTCGGCTCCAGCCGCTATGCCTACCTTCTGAACAAGGAAGGTCCCCTGCCCGGCCCGGTCATCCGCATCGCGTCGCGCTGAATTCACCACAGGCAAGACACCCCAAAAGACCGCCGCGCGCAGGCCCGGCGGTCTTTTTCTTTGGCGTCATGGAAACGCGAGGCGCGGGCGCGGCAAACCCGGCGCACCGGTATTCATGCCTCCGCCTCACCGCGATGCCCGGACGCGGGCGAAATGTCCGCTAACCGCGTTCAGGGAAATGTCGCGCAGGGCCAGGACTGGGCAAGTCCAGAGCGGGCCAGCGCGCGCCACTGCGACAGGAGTCGCCCGCCTTCCGGTGAGGCAGCACCGGATTTCCACGCCACAGATCCGGCGCGCTCAGCGCAGACCTGCCCCGGCACCGTTTCTCAGCAAAGGATCACCGCGCCCATCGCCCCGCCGCAATCACGCGCTGCGCACTACCGCCAGCGTCGCCAGAGCAGCCGCGCCGCGACAGCCGGCTCCGCTGGCCGGCACCCTCAGCGCACGTCTTTGAAGCAGCGAAAGCCGAGGTGATAATTGCGGTGCGAGCCACTCGACAGCACCCGGCTGCCATGCCAGTACGGCGCGCGCCAGCGGGCCCATTCCTCATGCGCGCGGATCTTGTCCCAGATGAACCACGATCCCTTCATCTCGGTCACGCCGAGCTTGCTCGAGCCGCGCGAGGCCATCTGGTCGGATGCGAGCGGCAGGTTCATGTGCTCGGCGGCGTTGCCTTCAAGGTCGTAGACCCCGAGCGCCGATTTGCAGCCGGGGAATGCGCCCGCCGGGTAGGTGTTGGAGCCGCAGCCCGACCACGACCCGCCGTTGCAACTCGACGACTTGGTGGAGTTCTGCGCGCAGATTCCACGTTTCCACTGCGGCCCGTAGGTCCAGTTCTTCGATTGCCCCCACTTGGCGTTGTGCCAGGACCGCATCGCCCCGTGCGAGCCGAGATCGAAGCGGTAGTCGGGTTCCAGCAGCGCGCCCGCCGCCGCGCCCTCCCACTCATGCGCGTCGCCGATCCGCTTGCCCTCCGCCGCGCAGAGCGCAACCACCTCGTTGGCCTGCACCCAGGTCACCGGGTAGGCGAGTGGCACGTTGGGGTATTCGAACATGTCGACGCAGACCTTGGCGTCTTCCGGCTTCTGCGTCGCCGGATCGTAGAGCGGGGCCATGAAGGGCTCGCCGCAGATCCGCTCGAACTTCGCATTACGATAGTAGGAATAGGCGTTCTGTGGCAGCCGCGCCTGTGCCTCGGCGGGCGTCATCGGATGGCGGGTAATGCTTGGGTTGCCCTGTCCCATCCAGCCCGAGGCCTGGAAGATCTTGCGAATCCGCCCGATCTCGGCGGCGCTCAGCCCACGCGCCTTCTGCATGAGGGTGAACATCGCCTCGTTATTCTCGGCGAGCGAGGCGGCGCTGGCCGGCAGGGCGACCCCCGCGAGACCGAGAGCCAGACCGAGTGCCTTGACCAGCATGCGCATGAACTCATTCCTTCCTGACGAGGTAGATGAAATCGCGGTTGTCGGAAAACGTCACGAAACGCGGCACCCGGGCCCCATCGAGCCAGGGGTCGCTCTCGGCCATGTAACGCGACAGGTGCTTGGCTTCGAGCAGATCGCCGCTGGCGTTCTGGCGGTAGACCGCCATGTAGGTCAGTTCGGGCGAGTTCATGTCGAGCAGCATGCCGTAATCGCAGTCGTAGGCCTGGAATACCCGCGCCATCGCCGAGGGCGTGACGGAGGAAAAATAGCCGTAGATCAGAAACTTATGCCCGGCGCTCTCGCGCAGGCAGGCGCCCGAACGCAGCGTGCGCAGCTGCGCGTCGGCCGAGCCCGACCAGTTGCCGCCGCCCCAGCTCGCCACCCGGTCACCGGGCACGCTGGCGCCGGTCTCGGCGTCGCGCGTCACCACCGCCACGCCGTTCTGGCGCGCATAGGCAAGGCGCGGGATCAGCGCATTGTCGGCCTCGGTCCAGGTCTTCATGCCGACCTCGCCATCGGTGGTGATGTAGAGCGTGGCGAGGTTTTCGATCAGGCGCGAGAAGGTCACGCCGTTGGAGAGAAAGCCGTAGTGGTGGCCCCGGTTGAACCCGGCATAATCGCCGAAGCGAAACGCACCGTGATCGCGCTTGAAGCCGCCGGCGAAGCCCGCCACCACCCGCGCCGTCAGCGCCGGGCTGAGCATGCCGTTGCGCACCAGCGGATCGGGGCGGCTGAACCCGTCGGGCCCGGCCAGGTTCCAGTCGCCCGCCCCGCGCGACGGGCGCGACGACCAGCCCAGCCCGGGGTGATCGGTGCCCAGCTCGTAACCCAGCTCGAACCGCGCCAGATCGAACGCCACGAGGTAGACATCGGCATTGCGCTCGGTGCCGTCTAGCCAGTTTGCGCCGTTGCGCACCGCGCTGATCTCTTCGGCGACAAGGCCCGGCTGCATCACCGAGGCAAATACCCCGTCCTGTCCTTCGACCCCGTACCAGCTGCCCGCTTCCATGCCATTGGGCGCGCCGTCCACCGGCAGGTCCATCGCAGTGCGCATCACTGGCCGGCGGTCGAGATTGGCCTGGCCCAGCGCCGCAACCACGGCGCCCGTGTCGTCTTCGTCCGCGCCAAACGCGGCGGTCTCAAGAAAGGCGTCTTCGAAGAAGGTGCCCTTGATCAGGTTCACCAGCTTGTCGCCGAATACCACGTTCTTGCGCAGGAAGTCCGACACCGCCTCGCGGTTGGTGCGCGAGCCGGACACCCGGTTGCGCAAATAGATCCGCCCGCCGCACACCGGCGCGTAGGGCAGCCCGCTCGCGGCGGCGGCGGCAAGCTCGGGCGCTTCGCCGGCCCAGGGGCGGCAGTCCTGCGCGGCGCCCGTGCCCTCGATCACCAGCGCCGGATCATCCCCCCCGGACAGCGAGAGAAACCAGGTCTTGGCGTCGCCATTTTCAATATGCCAGCTCTGCGCCCGGCCCTGCCCGTCGCCCGGCACAAGCTCGAGCAGATACCAGCGGTTCACGTCCGGATGCAGAGAGACGAGGCGCAGTACCCCGCCATCGCCAAACGGCACCTCCTGGGTCGCGCGCATCGGCGCGAAGTCCACCACGGAGGGCACGGAATCGCCGGCATAAACTTCCCACTGCGCCTCAAGGGTGCCAGCGTCGGGGGCGGCAATCCCCTCGCCCGCGGCCGGACCGGCCAGGGCAAGCGCCAGGGCGGTCGCGGCGGCGGCGCCCGAGGCCCCGATCAACTGCCGGATCGTCCGAAATGCCATACTGCTCTCCGTCCTTGTCGCGCGTCGAAACCAAATGCGATCCGGCCTGCCCCGGTGTCGGCGATCCAGCGCAGCCTCTGGCCGAAATCGCGGCCCGGCCCTGCGCGTCGTTCCCCAATCCCCGTGCCGCAATCGCGGCCTGAATCGACTATCCTGCCGCCAATAATACGGGGCCTGACACCCGCGCCAACCCCGGATTTGGAGTTTCGGGCGCGCTGTGGCGCTAAATCGGCGCGACGAAGAACACCGGCGGCGTTTCGCTCCTGTCCTCGGCCACGGCCCAGGCGCGCGCGGCGTCGAGCGCTTCGCGGATCGTCACGTCCATGTCGAGGTAGCGGTAGGTGCCGAGCCGGCCCACGAAGCTCACGCCGGTCTCGGCGCGGGCCTTGTCGACATATTGGGTCAGCAGGTCTTTCTCGGCCACCAGGCGGATCGGGTAATAGGGAATGTCGCCCGCCTCGCAGGCGCGCGAAAACTCGCGGTAGAGCACCGAGCCCTCGTGGCTCTCCCAGGGGCTGAAGTGCTTGTGCTCGGTGATCCGCGTGTAGGGCACCGAGACCTCGCCGTAGTTCATCACCGCCGTGCCCTGATAGTCGCCCTGATAGGTGAAGCGTTCGAAATCGAGGGTGCGGTAGCCGAGCCGGCCAAGGTCGTAGTCGAACCAGCCGTCGAGCGGGCCGGAATAGAACACGTGATCGTAAGCGGCGGCCTCGTCGCGGCTGACAGTGCGGCCAAGCTCGACGGTGATGTTCTCATGATCGAGGATCGCCGCGATCATCGCCGTGTAGCCGTTTTCCGGCATCCCCTGGAAGCGGTGGGCGAAATAATTGTCGTCGTAGTTGAAGCGCACCGGCAGGCGTTTGAGGATCGAGGCGGGCAGCTCGGTGGGTGAGCAGCCCCATTGCTTCTGGGTATACCCCTTGAAGAAGGCCTCGTAGAGATCGGGGCCGACAAAGCGCAGCGCCTGCTCCTCGAAGGTCTGCGGATCGTCGATGCTGGTATCGGCCTGCGCTTCAATAAACGCCTTCGCCGCGTCCGGGCGCAGCGCCTGGCCGTAGAACTGGTTGATCGTGTGCAGGTTGATCGGCAGCGAAAACACCTTGCCGCCCACCGTGGTTTTCACCCGGTTCTTGTAGGGCATGAAGCGCGCGAACCGGTTGACGTAGGTCCACACTTCCTCGTCGTCGGTGTGGAAGATGTGCGGGCCGTAGACATGCACCATCACCTGCGTGTCGCCGTCGCGCTCGGTGTGGCAGTTGCCGCCGATATGATCGCGCGCGTCGATCACCGTGATGGCGTGGCCAAGCTCGGCGAGGTGGCGCCCGATCACCGCGCCGGACAGGCCCGCGCCGACCATCAGAAGGTTCTTGCCGCTCATTTCGCTCGCTCCCTCGTTACCCACCCCTTGAGGCATTCAGTCTGGCCTAAAAGCTCTGGCAGGCGGTGTCAAACCACAAGGCGCTTCCCCGCCGATGCTTAACCCGATGTTCGTTTTTTTGCGTCAGGACTGGGCGGAACGAACCGGAGTCAGCCATGTCCATCCGCACGAAAATCATACTCCTGCCCCTCTGCGTCGCGCTGCTGGTCGCGATCCTCATGGGCATCGGCATGTATAAGGCAGAGCGGACCTCGCTCGAAATGATCCACAATCGCGAGCTCGAGGTTGCCGAGAATTGGCTCACCGCGTCGGTGCAGGGATCTCACAAGGAGGCGCTGGCACGCGCCGAGCTGATCGCCGCGCTGCCGCCGGTGCAGCGCGCGGTGGCCGACCGCGACGATATGGCGCTCGAACGCCTTCTGGCGCCCGGTTTTCCCAAGCTGCTGGCCGAAACCGGGCTGGTTCAGCTCCAGCTCCACACGCCCCCGGCCACCTCCCTGATCCGCATCCACAAACTGGAAAAACGCGGCGACGATCTGTCGGCCTTCCGCCAGACCGTGGTCGACGCCAACACCTCCGGCCAGTCGCTCTCCGGGCTTGAACGCGGACGCGCCGGAATCGGCGCGCGCGGCGTGGCGGTGATCGAATACGAAGGCGCACCGGTGGGCACCGTCGAAGTCGGGCTGAGCCTGGGCACCGATTTTCTCACCGATCTGTCGGCGCAGACGGGCTACCAGTATGAATATTACGCGATGCCCGACGGCGATATCGCCGTGTTCGACGAAACCACCAATGGCGAGCTGCGCCTCGGCACCACGCTCGACCATCCGCCGCTGCTCAGTGCGGACGATCTCGCCGGGCTACGCACCGGGCCAAGCCTTGATCGCGACATCATTATCGACGGGGCGCACTACGCGATGCGCGCCGTCGCCGTGCGCGATTATTCCGGCGCGGTGGCCGGTGTGATCACCGTGGCCACCTCGACCGAGCCCTACGAGGCGATCGGCCAGGAGCTTCTGACGATCGCCCTGATCGCCTCCGTCGCGGCGCTGGCCGTGGGCGCCGGCGTCGGCCTCGTCACCGGGCGCACCCTCGCCGGGCAGATCGCCCACGTTGCCGACATGACCGAGCGCCTCGCTCACCGGGACCCGGATGTCGAGATCACCGGCACGGACCGCAAAGACGAGCTTGGCAACATGGCCCGCGCGCTCGCCATGTTCCACGACAAGCTCGCCGAGAACGAGCGGCTCGAAGCTGCGCTGAAGGTCGAAGAAGACCAGGTGCGCGCGCGCGAAGAGGCCGACCGTTCAAGGGCCGCCAAGGCAGAGGCCGAAAGGCACGAGGCCGAGCGGCGCGAGGCCGCGCGCGCGCGCGAGATCCAGGACGCGAAGGCGCGCGCCGCACAGGCAGAGCAGGCCGAGGCAGAAGCCCGGCTGCGCGAGCAGGAAGAGGTGGTGAACCTCCTTGCCGCGGGGCTTTCGGCCCTGGCAGACGGCAATCTTACCCACGCGATCGACCAGGCCCTGCCTGGCGACTACGAAATGCTCCGGCACGATTTCAACCGCGCGCTTGCCCAGCTCGCCGGGACGATGCAAAAGATCAAAGATGCCGCTGGCACGATCAACGGCGAGGTTGCTGCGGTCGCCTCGGCCTCCGACGATCTGTCGCGCCGCTCCGAGCGCAACGCCGCCACGCTGGAGCAAACCGCCGCCGCGCTCGACGAGCTCACCGCCTCGGTGCGCTCGGCTGCCCAAAGCGCAAGCGAAGCCCGTCGCCTGACAGAGGACGCCAACCGCAACGCCGACGATGGGTCCGACAGTGTCGGTCAGGTGGTCGAGGCCATGGCCCGGATCGAAACCTCGTCACAGGGGATCGAGAAGATCACCGGCGTGATCGACGAGATTGCCTTCCAGACCAACCTGCTGGCCCTGAACGCGGGCGTCGAGGCGGCCCGCGCGGGCGAGGCCGGGCGCGGCTTCGCCGTCGTCGCCTCCGAGGTCCGCGCCCTCGCGCAACGCTCCTCCGAGGCCGCCAAGGAGATCTCCGAGTTGATCCGTTCCAGCGGCGACGAGGTGAAGCAGGGGGTGGAGCTGGTCGGCCACACCGGCCGGGCCCTCGACCGTATCCTCGCCTCCGTGCGCGATATCTCCGACCAGGTTTCGTCGATCGCCAATTCCTCGACCGAACAGGCGACCGGGCTCGCCGAGATCAACGAGGCGATGAACCAGCTCGATAGCACGACCCAGCAAAATGCCGCGATGTTCGAGGAGACCAACGCGGCGACCGCCTTGCTGAGCGGAAAATCCGCCGAACTCGTGGCCGCCGTCGGCATGTTCAGGCTCACCCGTGACCAGATCCAAGCGTCGGACGCGATCAACGCCGCCTGATCGACCGTGCGAGGGGCGCCACCCCGCACCTTGGTCAGGGAGCGGCGCCCTGGCCATGGGACAGGCCCCCGGGCGAAGGCCGGATCATCCCGCGCCCAGGCACGTCCCCTCCACCGGGACGTCAGCGCGCTGTCAGCGGCGTGGCGCGCCGATCAGATCCTGTGGCCCGCGGTATCGAACGCGTGCAAACGGCCGGGCTCGAAGGCCAGCCCCAGCCGGCTGCCGGGCACAAGATCGGTATCGCCATTAATCCGCACGGTCAGGTGTTCTTCCGTGTCGCAATCGACGATCAGGTAGGTATCGGCACCGAGATATTCCACCACATCCACCGTCCCGTCGATCGCACCTGCGCCGGGCGCGACCGGAGTGATATGTTCTGGCCGCACCCCGACCTGGACGGCCCCCGCCGGAAGATCGAGCCCGGAGGCGGCCCGCGCGGCAAAAACGTTCATCTTCGGGCTGCCGATAAACTGCGCCACGAACAGGTTGGCCGGCCGCTCGTACAGCGCGCGCGGGCTGCCGATCTGCGCGATCTTGCCCGCGTCCAGCACCACGATCCGGTCGGCGAGCGTCATCGCCTCGACCTGGTCATGGGTGACGTAGATCATCGTCGCCTGGAGCGCCTGGTGCAGCTTGGCGATCTCGAACCGCATCTCCACCCGCAGCGCCGCGTCGAGGTTCGACAAGGGTTCGTCGAACAGGAACGCCGTCGGGTCGCGCACGATCGACCGTCCGATCGCCACCCGCTGGCGCTGCCCGCCGGAGAGGTCCTTGGGGCGGCGCTCAAGGTAATCCTCCAGCTTCAGCACCCCGGCCGCCTTGTCGACCATGGCCGCGATCTCCGCCTTTGCCACCCCCGCCGCCTTCAGCGAGAACCCCATGTTGTCGCGCACCGACATGTGCGGATAAAGCGCGTAAGACTGGAACACCATGGCAAGGCCGCGCTGCGACGGCGCCTCGGCAGTGGCGTCGCGCCCGTCGATCAGCACCTGCCCGCGCGAGGTCTCTTCGAGCCCGGCGATCATGCGCAGAAGTGTCGACTTTCCGCAGCCGGAGGGGCCGACGAAGATGATGAACTCACCTTCCTCGACCGCCAGGTCGACACCCTTGATGACCTGCACGGGGCCGAACCATTTTTCGACCGCTTTCAGCTCGATGCTGGACATGAAATCCTCCCGGTTGTGGGTGACGCCCAGGCCAGCCAGACTGCGGCCGTCCAGGTGAAGTTGCGCCCGCCCGCGGCGGTGCCGTCGCGCGGATCGAAATACTCGGCAAACCCGCCCGTGGCGATCACTTCGGCGGTGTTTTCGCGCAAGGCCTCGGCGCGCGCGCAATGCCCGGCTTCGTCGAGCCCCATGGCAATCAGCATGTTCATCATAGCCCAGACCGGCCCGCGCCAATAGCGCCGGGGCTCATAGGCCGGGTGGGCCGGGTCGGTGCTCGGCACGCCGAACCGGGCAAGGCCGCGCACGCGGTCGAAATGCCCGAGCATCCGGTCATCGCCCAGCCCCGCGTACCAGGCGAGGAACGAGGCGTTGGAGATCACGCCGGAATGGCGCCCGGTGCGGATGTCGAGGCAATCGTAGGCGCCGATTTCGTCGTTCCACAGCCGCGCAGCTCCGGCCTCGATCTCGCCGATCCAGCCCTCGATCTCGCCACACGGCGCCCCGAAGGCGCGCGCGAGCGCCAGCAGGTCGCGGTTGGCGCGCAGAAGCGTGAAGGTCATCGTCGGGTCGGCCACGCGAAACGGCGAGACCCGTTTCAGATGCGCCTCGTCCCAGCCGCTCTCGCGGCCAAGCTTCACCAGGTAGAGATAGCGATCGTATTCATAGGCGCGCGGTCGCTCGTCCTCAACCACGTGGGAGGTGTCGCGCCGGCGATACTCTTCCACCCCGACCGGCTCGATCGCGGCGAAAGGCGCATCCCAGTCCGGAGCATTATCGCGCCCCGTTTCCCACGGATGGCTCACGCAGATCGCGCCGCCCTCGCCGCGCCAGGTGAGATACCAGCGGTGCCAGGCCATGAGGCGCGGGATCAATGCGCGCACATGCGCTTCGCCGAGGGTGCGGTCCTGCTCCCACAGGCAGCGGATGAAGGTGGCGGCGATCGGCGGCTGGCTGATCCCCGACGAGGGCAGCGGCCCCGTCCCGCCCCAGATATCGGGGCCGGGAAAATACGACGGATCGACCTTGTGAAACAGGATATGCGGCACCATGCCGTTCTTCCATTGGCCGGAAAACAGCGTCTCGATCTCGCTCCAGGCCCGGGCCGGATCATGCTCGGCAAAGCCGATGGCGGCAAACACGCTGTCCCAGTTCCACTGGTAGGGGTAGAGCCCCGCCGTGGGCACGGTGTAGCCGCCGCGATCGTTGCCCGCGAGGATCGCGCGCGCCTCGGCGTCGCGCTCCAGGGCCGGCGTCTCGTCCATCTTCATCCTTTCACCGACCCGGCGGTGAGCCCCTTGGTCATGAATTTTTCCAGCCCAAGGAACAGCGCCATGATCGGCACTGTGGCGATCACCGAACCCGCCATCAGGTGCTGGCGCGGGATCTCCGACGAATTCAGCGAGGCAATGCCGCGCGTGAGGGTGAATTTCGATGGATCGTCGAGCAGCATGAAGGCGAGCAGGAATTCGTTCCAGGCGATCATGAAAACGTAGAGCGACACGCTGGCCAGCGCCGGAAGCGACAGTGGCAGGGTGATTTTCCAGATCACCTGCAACCGGCTGAGCCCATCCATCAGCCCCGCCTCCTCGATCTCCGCCGGCAAGCCGCGGAAATAGCCCTGCAGCATGTAAAGCGCCACCGGGATGGTGGTGACCGGGTAGATCATCACGATCCCGGCGATGGAATTGCGCAAGCCGGTCATCGAGAACGCGATGTAGATCGGCAGCGCCAGCACGATCATCGGCACCATGTAGATCAGCAGGATCGAGCGCGAAAACGCCGCCTGCCCGCGAAACCGCAGCCGCGCCACGGCATAGGCGCCGGGGATGGCGAAGGCGAGGGTGATGAACACGGTCAGGACCGAAATGTAAAACGAGGTCCAGAGGTATTCGCCAAAGCGGAAATCGCGCACCAGCTCAACGTAGGAGCGAAACAGCCCCCAGCCCTGGCTGAGGTCGATGGAAAAATCGAGCGGGTTCTGGATCAGCTCGGCCTGGTTTTTGAGGCTCGTCATCACCATCACGTAGAACGGAATGAGCACGATCGCGGTGAAGAAGATATAGCCAAACCCCATGAGGAACTTGATCACCGCGCCCTCGAACTGGTGGCGGGTGAGCGCGCCGCGCGGCAGATCGCGCAGGAATACCGCCAACGGCCAGCCGGTGCCGATGCCGATGGCGAGCGCAGTAAGCGCGAAAGAAAGGCCCGAGATACCCTCGCCCATCACCGCCGGCCCAATACCGAGGGCAAACAGCGCCGCCGAGGCGACCACGGCGAGCGCCGGGATCACCCAGCTCACCCGCAGCCACAGCGCGCCGAGCCCCAGCACCGCACCGAGACCGAGCGCCCCGATCAGCGAGGGCCGGAACGGCGCGCCGGTCGCGAACGACATGGTGACCGAAATGGTCGTGGCGATCACGAACATCCAGAGCGCGCCGAGCACCGGCCCGGTTACGTAGCCGAAGCGCAGATACCTCATAGCCCTTCCTCCCGGCTGATGAACTTGAAGAAGAACACCGAAAACAAGAGCAGGCAGCCGAAGATCACCACGGCAACAGCGGCGCCCGCGCCGATATTGGACACCGCGAAGGCCTGTTCATAGACGTTCACGGTGAGGGTGCGGGTGCCCGCGTTGCCGCCGGTGAGGATGAAGATGTCGTCAAATTTGTTGAACGTCCAGATGAACCGCAGCAGGAACAGCACCGACAGGATGCCGAGCAGCATCGGCAGGCTCAGATACCAGAATTGCTGGAACGGCGAGGCGCCGTCCATCTCGGCGGCCTCGTACATGTCATTGTCGATCGACTGCATCCGGGCCAGGATGAACAGGAACGAGAGCGGAAAGTAACGCCAGATTTCAAACGCCGTCACGGTCAGCAGCGCGAGCGGGCGCTGGCCGAAAAAGTTGATCGCCTGGTCGGTCACGCCCATCTGCACCAGAAGCGCATTGGCCGAGCCCGAGAACGGATCGAACAACAGGATCCAGGCGAAGGCCACGGCGATCACCGGGGCGACATAGGGAAACAGGTAGAGCCCGCGCAGGATGCCCTGCCCTTTGAACGAGTGGTTGAGCAACATCGCCGCGAACAGCCCCATCACCAGCGCGCCGACGGTGCCAACGATGGTATAGAACAGGGTCACGCCCAGCACCGACCAGAACTCGCCGCCGTCGAAGATCGCGGTGAAGTTGCCAAAGGTGAATTCGCCCGAGGTGAGCACCGATTGCGATTTGCCGGCGAGGGTGGCGGGGGTGTCGTCCACCTCCGCGCCCGCATCGAAAAACGCCTGCTCCACGGTCACCGGGATGGCAAGCACTTCGCGGTAGCCGCCCGGCCAATCGCCGAGATCGCAGGTGAGCGCCATCGCGTCGAGCCTGCAGCGCGGGTCGAGCGCGCCGGGAGTGAGCCCCGGCGTCCAGAGATCGGTAAGCACCACGCCGGTGATCGCGCTGTCATGGCTGGAATTGCGCAGCCGGTAGCGCACCGTGGCGTCGTCGCCAGCCGCCTCCGGGTTGCCGCGCAGGTCTTCGCGCACCACCGCCTCGGGCGCGCGCAAATCGCCAAGCTGCACCGGTTTGACGCTGATCCAGAATACCGCCAGAAGCGGCAGGATCACCACCGCGGCAACGGCCAAAATGGTCGGCGACAACAGACCCCAGGCCAGACGCGCCTCGCGGCGGCCAAGCGGTCCGGGGCCGATCGGAGGGGTTGCGTCGGTCATCGCGAGCTCCCGCAGGTTAGGGGGTGAGCGGGCCCCGAGAGGCCCGCCCAATTGGTTGCAATCACTCGATTTTCGCGAGCTCATCGTTCATCGCGGCCACTGCCGCGGGGGCGTCGACCTCGCCGTCGATATACTGTCGCACGATGCGGTTGATGACCTGGGAGTTGATCATCTTCGAGGCCAGCGCGAGCTGCCCTTCGGCCACGCCCCAGCGCTGGGCGGTGTCGAGCCCGCCGACGATCTCGTCGATCATCTCCTGGGCGTAGAGCTCGCCCAGCGGCGCCTTGCGGTCGACGCCCACCGGCAACTCGGCCCAGGCCTTGGTGAAAGCTTCCGGGTCCTCGGCGTTGCCACGGCGTACAGGGAACTTGCCTTCCGGGGCGATCGAGAGCGTCTGGGTATAGCCCTCGTCGACCGAATATTCGACAAAGTCCATCGCCACGTCGGTGTTGGCGTCAGCGGTGATGCCGAAGTAGCGGATATCGCCCCAGGCAGCGCCATCGGGATTCGACGGACCGGCGAAGGTGGTGACGATGCCGGTCTTCGAGGCCAGCTCCGACGAGGTCGGATCGTCGTTGATCGTCGGCGGCGCACTATCGCGCAGGCCGGCGAGCTCATCGAGGATGAACGGCGACCAGATGATCATCGCCGCGTTGCCCGAGAAGTAGAGCGAGCGCGACTGATCCCAATAGAGATCGCCCGGCGGCGAGGCGTCGGCGAGTTTCTTATAGAATTCCAGCACTTCGGTGGTCTTGGCCTCGTCAAGCGGGGCAAAGCCGTTAGCATCGACCGGGCTCACGCCATTGGCGAGAAAAACGTGTTCGAGCACCTGGCTCATGAAGTTTTCATCCACCTTGGTGGCGGCCACGAAACCGAACATCTCGGGCGGATTGTTGAGCGCATCGAGCGCCGCTTCGACGGCGGCGTAGGTGGTGGGCGGCGCGAGCCCGGCGGCGTCGAACAGGTCTTTGCGGTAGACGATCATCTGCGTCCAGCCGTCGACCGGCACCGAGGCGTAGCCGCCATCGACTGCCGCCATCGCCAGTGCGCCGGGCGCGAAGGTGTCGGCGCCAAGGTCTTCGATCACGTCGGTCGCGGCGTCGGAATCGAGAATGCCGGCCTCGGCCCAGGGCAGCGCGTATTGCAGCGTGTGATAGATGACGTCGGGAAGATCGCCGGCGGCGAAAGCGGCCGTCGCGCGGGTGCCAAGATCGCTCTCCGTGACCGGGATCACCTCGACGGCGTTACCGGTGGACGCCTCGAAAGCCGCCGCCATTTCCTGCTGCTTTGCCAGCCGCTCGGGCTGCTCTTCGGTCGTCCAAAACCGGATCGTCTCCGCACTCGCGGCGGTCGCGGTCAGCGCAAGCGCCATCGCTGCCCCGGCGAAAAAAGTCTTCTCGAGTCTCGTCATCGTATCCTCCATGTGAACCGGGAGAGATCCGCCGCCACGCGATCCCGCGCCCCAGCCGCATGGGAAAACCACGCAGCACAATACCGGGCGTGCATCAAAAAGATCCGTACATGAGACTCGGGCAACCGATTCTCCTCCCGCAAAAAGCCTGCGGCGAGAGACATTGGCATTGCAAGGGTTGGGGGTTTTTACCGGCAGGTAAAACCTCGCATCCCGGGGATGTGACGCTTCAATCAGCAGTTGCCCAAAAAAAGGGCGCGGCACCCGGGTCGGGGCCACGCCGTGTCGTGCCGGTCATGTCTGCGGTCAGGGATCAGACACCGCCGGAATGGACGATTTTGTAGTAGATCGCTTCCAGCTCGGCCTTGTGCTCGCGCTCCTCGTTGGCAAGGAACTTGAACGCCTCTTTCAGGGCACCTTCCGGCGCGGTCTCGGCCAGCTCGCCGTATTGTTCGGCGGCGGCGGTTTCGCGCATTAATGCGTATTGCAGCACTTCCTGATCGTCCGGATTGTCACCCATTTCAGGCAGTTGCACGCAATCGGAAAACTTGCCGTCAGCCACCGGCCGGGCAATCTTCTCGGCCATCACCGCCTCGACCTCGGGGTTCTTGGCGAGGTCGGTGAAGGTGCGGATATGCCCAAGCTCTTCCTCGGCCAGCTCGATCACGAGGTAACGGATGTTCTTCGTCACTTTGGGCACGAGGTCGGTGTAGAACATGTGCGCGGTGCGCTCGAACTCGGTCGCGGTCTCGAAAATATCGCGCACCGTCGTCAGGTTTCTCAGCTTGGACTTGTTGGCTTCACTCATGGCGCATCCCTCCGGTTGGCGAGGCTCCCGCAGTCACATCATGCGCGCGCGCCCTGCCCCAGGGCAAGGCGCGGCGGTGCACCCGGCACTCAGACGCCGCCGGAATGCACGACCTGATAGTACAGCGCCTCAAGCTCAGATTTATGCTTGGATTCCTCGTTGGCAAGAAAGCTGAACACTTCGTGAAGCGGGCCCGGCGGGGTGTTGGCGGCAAGCTCGCTGTATTCCTCGATGGCGATCTGCTCGCGGGCCAGCGCGTATTGCAGCACCGCCTGGTCGTCGGGCGCGTCACCAAGCTCGGGCGCCTGCACCGCGTCGGAAAACCGCCGGTCGGCCTCGGGCCGCATGATCGCATCGCGCAGGTGGCTCGCCATGTCGGGGCGTTTCGCCAGGTCCGAAATCATCCGGATATGCGCAAGCTCGGCGCGGGCCAGATCCTCGACGATGTAGCGGATCTGCTTGGAGACCTTCGGCACCAGGTCGGTGTAGAAGCTGTGCGCCTCGCGGTCGAACTCGGCCACCGTCTCGAGCACCTCTTCGACGGTGGTCATCTTGCTGAGAGCCTTGGTCTTGCTCATTGTGCGGCGTCTCCCTTGGCAAGCAGCATGACGTTGACCGATTGCGCCACCCGGTGCCCATCGGCCACCGCGTGGATCACGTCGGGCCCATGCACCCCGTCGCCGGCGGCCCAGAGCCACGGTTCCGAGGTCTGCCCGTCTTCGTTCACCGCGATGCGCCCGCGGTTCCATTCAAGCGCCTCGGTCAGCGCCTCGCCAAGCAGCGAGATGTCGGACATCTGGCCGATCGCCTCGACGACCATCTCGACCGGGTGCACCATCTCGTCGGCCTCGTCGTATTGCGGCGCGAAGCGGCCTTGATCGTCGAAGATCGATTTGACCTTCCAGGTGCGCAGGCCTTTGACCTTGCCCTTGCTCTTGCCGCTCTTGAACACCACCACTTCCTGCGGTCCGCGCGCGTCGAAGATCTCGATCCCCTCTTCGAGGCTCTCGGTCACTTCTTCCTTGTCGGCGAGGAAATGCGCGAAATCTTCAAGCGCGGTCACGGTCACGCCCACATCGCCGTATTTCTGCTTTTGCAGACGGGCCATCGAGCGGGCGATGTCCATCGCCACGTTGCCGCCGCCGATCACGGCCACATGTTTCGGCACCGGCACCTCTTCGCCGGCGGTAATCCGGCGCAGCAGGTCGATCGCCGCCTCGACTCCATCGGCATCCGAGCCCGGCACGCGGGTGGAGCGGCCAAGATGCAGGCCGATGCCCATCACCACTGCGTCGTTGTCGGCTTTGAGCTGGTCCATCGTGATGTCTTTGCCGATCCGCACGCCGGTCTTGATTTCGACGCCCTGCGCCTGGATCACGGCGATATCGCGGTCGAGCGCATCGTAGGGCAGCCGGTATTCGGGGATGCCGTAGCGCATCATCCCGCCGGGTTTGTCCTGCGCCTCGTAGACCGTCACGGCATGGCCCATCCGCGCGAGATCGTAGGCAGTCGTGAGGCCCGCGGGGCCGGCGCCGATGATCGCCACTTTCTGCCCGGTGGGCAGCGCTTGGTTGGTGCCGACGATCTCCAGCCGGCGCTCTTCCGAGACGTTGTCGATGATGTGGCGCTTGAGCCAGCGGATCGCGATCGGCTCGCCTTCGTGGGCCGCCGCGCAGACGCTCTCGCACTTATGGGTGCAAACCCGGCCGCAGACCTCGGAGAACGGGTTGGTCTCATACAGGATCTGGGTGCCGAGATCGTAATCGCCTTCGCGGATCGCGGCGATGTAGTCGGGAATGTCCATATGCGCCGGGCAGGTCGCCACGCAGAGCCCGCATTCGACGCAGCGGTCGGCTTCCAGCACCGCCTGCTCACGGGTGTAACCGGCGACGATCTCGTCAAAATTGTCAATCCGCGCGTCGGGCTCCATCTCGACCATCTCGGGGCGGGAGAGGCCCGACAGCATCCGGTCGCCCGGCCGCTGGTAGCCCTTTTCGAGATCGTCCCAGGATTTCTTGTCGACACCGGGGATGAAGCGAAACGCGTCCGGGTCGGTATCGACCCAGGTGTATTCGTTCGACATCGTGAGCGAGCCGGTCATGCAGACATCGACGCAGAGCGCGCACCAGCAGCAGCGGCCGTAGTCGATCTGCGGCCTCAGCCCGCTGTCGCCCTCTTTGGGGTCGATCACCGGCACCATGTCGATCGCCGCGTTCTGGCAGATCGTTTCGCAGGAGCCGCAGCCGATGCAGAGGTCAGTGTCGTTCTGGTGGAAGCCCCGGTAGCGGTCGGCCGCCTCGCGCCCGATCGGATTCTTGATCGTGACAGGGGTTTCGATCACGTGTTTCCACGCGGTGAAGGGGGAGAGCACGTCGCGCAAGCTGCCCATTGCCTTACCTTTCGATCTCGGGCGGATAGGTGTGGAGCGACACCATCAGGGCCGCCACGTCCGCGATATTCGTGCCAGGGATGAGGTGCTCAAGGAGCGCCATCGCGTGGGTGTAGGACGGCCCGCGCACGTTCACGCGGCGCGGGTAGCCCGAACCGTCGGTCACGAGGTAATAGCCGTACTCGCCGCGCGAACTTTCCCCACAGATGTAGGTCTCGCCGCGCGGGATGTTCCAGTGCAGCACGTTGGGCAGCGGCGACATCACCGGGCCGGTCTTCGGCATCTTGGCGAGGATCTGGCGCAGCAAATCGATCGTTACCCGCAGGTCGCGGTAGCGCACTGTTGCGCGCGCCCAGATATCGCTGCTCTGTTCCACCGGCACCTCGAAATCGAGCTGGTCGTAGATCAGGTAGGGCGCATCCTTGCGCACGTCCTTGGCCACGCCGCCGCCACGGGCGTTGGGCCCGGTCACGCCATAGCTTTCGAACAGGGCGGGGTCGATATAGCCCACGCCCTTGGTGCGGGTCTTGAACACCGAGTTGGTAAACAGCACCTTCTCGACATCGTCGAGGTAGCGTTCGGCGGTGCTCAGCACCTCTTCCATCCGGCCCTCGAAGCCCTCGGGCAGCTCGGCGCGCACACCGCCGGGCAGGATGAACATGTGGTAGATCCGCGCCCCGGTCAGCTCTTCGAACCGGTCGAGCATGAGGTCGCGCACATAGGTCATCCACTGGCCGACGATGCCGTTGCCGAGCGCGCCGGCGATGCCGCCCATCGCCATCATGTAAGAGTTGAAGCGGCCCATCTCGAGGATCATCGCGCGGATCCAGTTGGGGTGCCCGAGCACCTCGATGCCGGCCAGCTCTTCGACCGCCGCGGCATAGCAATATTCGTTGAAGTCCGGCTCGGGCACGCAGACCCGGCAGACGATCGGGAAGACCTGGATGAAGGTGCGCCGCTCCATCAGCTTCTCGAAGCCCCGGTGCAGGTAGCCGACGTGGGTCTTGCCCTCGACCACCTCGTCACCGCAGACGGTGAGCTCGACGCTCATGTTGCCGGTGATGCCGGGGTGGTTGGGCCCGTGCCAGAGCTTCAGGTACTTGCCGGTCTCGAGGTCGACCTCGAGTTTGCCGTCGGGCCCGACGTCCGGGTATTGGCTGCGGTCTGGATCGAAGTTGAACATCTCAGGCACCGTCCGGGTAGAGCTTGTGTTTCATCGTCTCGCGCGGGTCGTGGGTCTCGCGGCCCTCGCGTTCCACGTAGGTTTGCTGGCTGTAGGCGAGCGTATCGAAATCGCGCCGGTAGGGCGGCATATCGGTCCAGCCTTCGAGGATGAACTCCTCGTCGACGCGCGGCGAGCCGGGGAAGCGGATTCCGAACATCTCGCGCAGCTCGCGCTGGTAGGTGGCCGCCGTGGGCCAGAGATCGTGGATCGTGTCGCCCTCGGCGTCGGCCCGGTCGAGCATCAGGCGAAGCGCGAGGGTCTGGTTGGCGGCGCGGTTGTTCAGCATGTAGGTGAGCTGGAACCTGCCCTCCTCGATCCAGTCAACCGCCGTCAGCAGCACGAGATGGGTGAAGCCCTCCTTGTCGCGCAGCTCGATCAGCAGCGAGCGCAGCTCTTCGCGCGTCACGTCAACGAAGGTGAGGTCGGGGCGCTGATAGGTCGGCGCGCCGAGGTGATAGCGGGGGGTGAGCTTTTCAATCAGGGCTTGCATGTCATCACCAGCTGTAATCCGGCATATCCCAGTCCTTGATCACGGACTTCTGGTTTGCCTTGTACCAGTCGAAATTCTCGGCGTATTGGTTCGCCCCTTCCGCCTCGCCTTTGCGGATCAGCTTCTTGAGGTCCATGAACCCCGCCAGCAGCGCCTCGGGGCGCGGCATGCAGCCGGCGATGTAGAGATCCACTGGCAGGTATTCGTCGAGCTTCTTGATCGTGTTGTAGCTGTCCCAGTACATCCCGCCGTTGATCGTGCAGGAGCCGAGGCCGACCACGTATTTGGGCTGCGGCATCTGCTCATAGGCCCGGATCGCGCGCTTGAGCGTTTTCACCGAGAGATAGCCGGACACCACCAGCAGGTTCGATTGGCGCGGCGTCGGGCGCCACTGGATGCCGTAGCGGTAGGCATCAAAGCGCGGCGTCATCAGCGGGCGCATTTCGATCGCGCCACACCCCGTGCCGAAGCCGAGGATCCACAGGCTGTTGGCGCGCGCCCAGTTGTAGAACCCCTCGACGATGGCCGAGTAGCTCTTGCGGTGCACCTTGGGCGGCTCCTGGCAGAAGTAGTCCTGCAAAGGGTCGATATCGATGGTCTGCCCGTCGGGCGTGGTCACCTTGCGCGGACGCATCTCCTCGCGGAGCGGAAAGTCCGTCTCGGTGTCCTTCTTGAAGCTCTTGTCTACGTCTTTCATGTCGTCACACCGTGAGGATTGCGAGGATGCCCACCGGCAGGCCCCATTTCAGGAAGAAGCGGATCGACTGCTCGACGCGGTAGCGCGGGTAGACCACGCCGATCACCACCGAGATCATGTAGATCGCGAAGACTTTTACGGCGAATTCGACCCAGTTGGTGGCGCCGCCGAAGAACAGGTTCATGTAGATCACCGTTTTGGCGATCGGGAACAGAACACGGTTGGTCTGCATCAGCGCGAGGTAGGCCGAGTGGTACTCGGTGGGCGGACCGATCGGAATTTCCTGCGGCGCCAGCACCACGTCGAACGGCGAGCGCATCATCGTGCCGACGAAAGCGAACAACGCGGCGACGGTGGCGAGCGGGTTTGTGAACAGCGTCCAGGAGAACAGGCCATCCTGCTGCGCCGCGACGATCTTGGTGATGTCGAGCGTCTGGTATTGCAGCGACAGCGCGAACACGGCGAGCGCCAGCGGCAGCTCCGCGGCGGTCACCTGCGCCAGGCCCCGGCTCACACCGATGGCTGCATGCGGATGGCCGCTTTCGCCCGCGCCCAGCGCCATGCCGAGCGTGCCGAAGAAGATGAAGTAGAGCGCCAGGATCAGGTCACCGGAATAGGAGAAGTTCTGGTGCATCACCGAGCCGTAGATCGTCGGCACGAACAACAGCAGGCCAACGCCGCCGGTCAGGCGGAACACCGGGCCGAGGTAATACATCACGCCGTGGGTGATCTTCGAGCGCAGGGCGATGTTCTTCGCCAGGTCGATGTAGTTCTGCCAGATCGGGATGCCGTAGCGCCCCCCGACCCGCGCGCCGATCTTGCGCACCAGCGCGGTCATGATCATCCCGTAGTTGATGACGATGAAGAGCGTCAGCAGGGCGTAGGGGATCTGAATCCATTCAAAGCTCATGACGCGCCTCCCATGGCGATCAGGTATGTGGCCACGACGAAGAACAGCACCTGCACCGCGTAGGTCTGGCCGTTACCGGTGTAGAAGCGGCGGGTGAAATCGGCCGTCGAATGCAGCGTATCGGTGATCGCGCTCCAGAAGGTCGTCACCACCGGCATCACCAGGAAGCCCATGGCCTTGCGGTAGGGGGCAAAGAAGTTCCACGCGAAGTGGGTCGTGTGCGGCTTGAACGGGCGTTCGGCCGAGAACACGATGTTGAACTGCTTCACCTTCTGGGCGTTATGGTTCATCCATACCAGCAGGGCGAGCACCGACACGAAGATCACCCCGATCACCCCCATGATCGCCACCGGGTTCCAGTACCCGAAGTCCGAGGTGATCGCCCGGCCCGACCAGATCAGCGGCTGGTCGCCGAAGAACGTGCCGATATAGGCGTCGACCCGTTGCAGCGCCATGCCGGGCAGCACGGCGAAGGCGATCATGAAGGCGACGAAGATCATCTGCGGCAGAACGATCCAGAACGGCGCTTCCTTCAGTTGGCGGTGCTCGTCCTTGAGCTGGCCGAGGAAGATCGTGTGGATCAGCCGGAACAGGTAGAGGAACCCGATCGGGCCGGAGATGAAGATCAGCACCATCGGCATGCGCAGCTCGGACGCCATGATGGCGTTGTAGAACAACCACCGGCCACCGAAGCCCGACAGCGGCGGCACACCGGACATGGCGATGATCCCCACCAGCACGCTCACGAAAGTGAACGGCATCAGCGTGATAAGCCCGCCCATCTTGTACATCAGCTTGGTGCCGGTGCGCTTGTAGACGCCGCCGACGGCGAGGAAGAGCATCGACTTGTAGACGTAGTGGTTGATGACGAACATCATCGCCAGCAGCCAGCCGAGGTGGTTCATCAGCGCGAGGCCGAACAGCGCATAGCCGAGCTGGGAGATCGACGAGTAGGCCAGCAGGCGCTTGGCGTCTTCCTGGAAGATCGCCATCAGCGCGCCGAGGAAGGCCGAGATCGCACCGATCCACACCAGCACATAGGTGAGGTCGATGCCCCAGAGCGTCTGGTGGCCCATGTTCATCAGGAGGATGAAGAGCCCGAACAGGCCGGCCTTGAGCAGGATGCCCGACACCATCGGCGAAACGTCCGTCTCGGCCTCGGCGTGGGCGCCCGGCAGCCAGATATGCAGGCCGATCGAGGCGGTCTTGGTCATGAAGCCCACCGCCAGCAGCACGAACACCCAGGGGGCGGCGGGCACCGCCGCCTCGGCAAGCGCTTTGAGGTTTTCGATCTGGAACGGCTGCACACCCATCGCCGCGATGGCAAAGCCCGCGAGGATGGCGAAGGCGCCGCCCAAGGAGAACAGGATGTAGGACAGCGCATGCGGCTCACCCATCTTGCCGCGCAGGATCAGGAAGTAGGAGCCGATGGTCAGCACCTCCCAGGCGGCGAAGAACTCGAACGAGGTCTGCGATTCGATCAGCAGGGCGAGGCCCGCGTACATCAGCATGGCCGACGGGTAGAAACCGATCCGGCGGCCATGGGTGTGGAACGAGGCCAGGAGGATGATCGCGCCGCCAAGGAGCATCACCACCGCGAAGATCATTTGCAGCGGGTCATAGCCCGGCATCCGCCAGACGAACCAGGCCACCAGCCCGGCGATGGCGATGATATTCTTGGCCCAGGCCGGAAGCGGCTCGAGCACGAGGAAGGCGAGCGCGAACAGGATCGGCAGCGCCGTCAGCAGGTTCGGGTTCAACGACAGCCCGCCCCAGACGAAGCCCAGCGCCCATCCGGCGGCCAGCGCCACCAGCACCACCACGGTCTTGTCCATGGCGAAGCCGGGGAAGGCCTCGGTGGTTTCGCGCTTCAGCGCATAGCCGAACCAGCGGAACATGTAGCCCGCCTCGATCAGCGCGCCGAGCAGGATGAACCCGACGATCGGCAGGTGGTCGGCGCCGGCGAGCGCATGCACCAGATCCCACTTGGCATAGAAGCCGGGGAACGGCGGCAGGCCGACGAGCATCGCCACGAACGAGGCGAAGGCGAAGATCAGCACCGGGTTGCGGCGCAGCACGGCCCAATCGGCGAGCCCCCTGCCCTTCACCAGGCCCGACAGCCAGTAGAGGCCGGCTTTGGCCACGGCGTGGGTGATCAGGATCCCGCCGGCGACGAACAGATAGGCATCGCCGAGCAGGTCGCGCTGGCCCACCACGGTGAGCACGAGGCCGATCTGGGCGACCGAGGAATAGCCGAGAAGGCGGCGATCATTGGTCTGCATCAGCGCCAGCACGCCGGAGCCGAGGAAGCTGATCAACCCGATCACGGTGGCCATCCCCAGCCAGTCCGGCCCGGCCACGGCAAAGATCTTGTCGGCGGCATAGAGCGCGGCGGTGCCGGAGGCGGCGGAGAAGATCGCCGAAAAGCCGGGATGGGCGGATTCGTAGATGTCGAGCGCCCAGCCGTTCGCGGGGAACGGCTTGAGCTCAAGCAGCAGCGCGATCAGCACGAGGAAAATCGCCAGCCCGGCGCCCGAAAACATCATCGGCGTGGCCGGGATATCGTCGATATTGAGCGAGCCGGTAGCGTGATAGGTGAAGATGATCCCCACCAGCAGCAGGATCGAGATGATCTGGCTGACCACCAGGTATTTGAACCCGGCCGCCACTGCGCGCTCGTCGTCCGACAACAAAACGAGGCCGCCGGTGGCGATCACGATCAGCTCGAAGAACACGAACAGGTTGAACACGTCGCGGGTGAGCACGAGGCCCGACAGCGCCATGATCATGATCACCAGCACCGACATCGCGCGCCGCCCGAGCCGGTCCAGCGCCGGGCGCAGGTAGAACGCCGAGACCAGGCCGACGAAATTGATCACCGACAGGATCCAGGCTTCGGCCAGCCCCATCTGCAGGTTGATCGCAAACGGTGGCTGGGTGCCGGCGGTGAGGATGGTGACGGGCTGGGCCACGCCGGTGGAAAGCGCGACCGTCCAGCTGTAGGACACCCACGACATGAAGGCGAGCGCCGCGACGGTGACGAGGAACGCGAGCCCCTTCTGGTCTTCCTTGAGGAGGCCGAGGAGGAAAGCCGCGCCGAGACCGGCGGCGATGATGAAGATGGCGCTTACCATTTCAGCTCCGTGAAGTTCGAGATGTCGAGGCTGTGGCGGATCCGGAACAGCCGGTAGGCATAGGCCAGCATCAGCGCAGTGATGCCGAGGCCGATGACGATGGCGGTGAGCACGAGCGCCTGCGGCACCGGGTCGATGATCCGCGCGGCGGCGTCGGCCACCGGCACGGCGCTGTCGAGGATCGGCGCGGTGCGGCCGGGCATGTAGCCGACCGCCACCAGCACCAGGTGCACGCCGGTGTCGGCGATGGTGAAGCCGACGATCATCCGCAGGATGTTGCGGTGCGTAAGCGCGCCGTAGAGCCCCATCAGGATCAGCACGAAGCCCGTGGCCATGGCGATGGTGTGGAGCATCATGCGTCCTCCGTTTCTTCGAGGCTTTCGAGGATCGAGCTGAACTCGGCACCGACCTTCAGGCCGATCAGCGTGTAGATCAGCGGGATCGCGCCGGCCGACAGGATCGAACCGAACGACCCGAGCGGCAGGATCCGGTTGTCGAGGAAGCCGCCGGCGAAGGCCACGCCGAGCAACCCGACCACCACGTAAGTCAGGCCCGAAATACTCTCGACCCGATGGATCAGCACATGGCCGAAGCGCCGGCCCGGATCGGCGAGCAGCAGCAGCAGGATGCCGGAGGCGAGGATCGCGCCGCCCTGGAAGCCGCCACCGGGGGTGAGGTGGCCGTTGATGAACACGTAGGCGCCGAACAGCATGATGATCGGAATCAGCATGCGGGTGCCGGTGTGCAACAGCTCGCCCGACGGCAGGAAGCCCGAGCCCGAGCCGCCCTTGGGCGCCTTCGACTGCGCCAGCACCAGCGCGACGATCGCGGCGGTGAGGAACAGCACGGTGACTTCGCCCAGCGTGTCGAGGCCGCGGTAGGTGACGATGATCGCGGTGACGACGTTCTGCGCCCCGGTTTCGGTCGCGGTGTTCGCGGCGTAATAGGCGGCGGTGCGGTTCAGCTCGGCATCGGGCGTGTAGCCCGCCGCGAGGGTCCAGAACGCCACCCCGAGCAGCCCGAGCAGCACGAAGGGAATAAAGGTGCGAACCGTGAGTTTACTGGTCATCGCGCGCCTCCCGGCGGATCCGCCCAAGCACGTAGAAGAAAAGGAAGGTGGTCAGACCGGAGCCGATCGCGGCCTCGGTCATCGCCACGTCGGGCGCGGCGAGCAGCAGGAACACCACCGAGGCGAACAGGCTGACCAGCCCGGCGGCGAGCACGGCGACGGCCGTGGTGCGCGTGCGCAGCGCCACGAAGGCCGCGCCGAGGATCGCAAGGCCGAAGCCCGCGGCGGCAAGGGTAGCGAGCGAAGTCATGACATGTCTCCGTGGTCGTCGGCCAGCGCGTCGGCGCGGGTCTCGGGCGTGGGCGCGATGCCGGAGCGGTGCGCCGCGCGCGCCAGAACCTGGCTCGACAACGGGTTGGTGAACAGCAGGAACAGCAGGATCAGCAGCAGCTTGACCGACCATTCCGGCACGATCAGCGCCACCCCGAGAAACACCATCAGCGAGCCCAGCGTGGTGGCCTTGGTGCCGGCCTGGATGCGGTTGTAGCTGTCGGGCATGCGGTAAAGGCCGAGCCCGCCGAGCGCCAGGAAGGCGGCGCCGCCCAGAACGACGACCGCGCCGATCAGATCGAGAAGCCCGGTCATTCTTCGCCTCCTTCAAGATAGCGCGCCGCGACGATCACGCCGAGGAACGACAACAGCGCGTAAACGAGGGCGACATCGAGGTAAATCGCCCTGCCCTCGAACACGGCGGCGATCACGATCGCCGAGATCGCGACGATGGTGAGCACGTCGAAACCGATCACGCGGTCGATCGCCCGGGGGCCGCGCGCAAAGCGCAGCATCGCCAGCAGGAAGGCCACCGCCATCAGCGCGGCCGCAGCCATGAGGATCGTGTTAACCATACATCACCTCCAGGTATTTCTCGAAGCCGGCCACGATCTCGCGCGTCGCTTGCTCAGGGTCGGTGGTGCTGGCCACGACCCAGTGGATATACAGCCACTCGTCCTTGATCTCGACGCTGAGCGTGCCCGGGGTGAGGGTGATCGAGTTAGCGAGCAGGAGCCGGCCCACCGGGTCGGTGAGCTTGGTGCGCACCTTCACGATCGCCGGGTTGATCGGCAGCGACGGGCTGAGCACGACCAGCGCGATCTGCAGGTTGGCTTTCACCAGTTCCTTGAGGAAGTAGCCGACGTAGAACACCGTGGCGATCAGCGCATCGGGGGTGAGCCGGTGGCCGGACAGGAACGAGAGCGATCCGCTGAAGAATACGACGATCAGCCCCGCCACCACCACGCCGACGCCGAGGGTCGACAGGGCAAGGGAGCCATTGAGCAGCACCCAGAACACCAGGAGCATGCCGAACAGTTTGAGCGGTTCCGCGGTGCGTAACATCTCACCTACCTCCAGAATTTCGTGGGGAGACCCGGCGCCGCGCCGCCAAGCCGCGATTCGGCCCGACGACGCATCGCTCAGAACCCGCTGAGTCGCCAGCGTTTTCTATGCCTTTTTGAGAAATTTCGGCCATAGCTCGGGGTCCGTGATCCTGTTTCTTGACGCGGGTTAAAACACACATTCCTAAACAGGGATTTGACCTCGGACAAACAACACCGCCAATTTCTGCAATTGCAAAATTAATTTTCGACCGGACAAATCGTGAAAAAGACGCCCAGGGAACAACTCCTGGGCGCCTTGCTGGACCTGGCCAGAGCGGGTTGGTTAACGGGGCGCTTTCACGGTCAGGCCGGCCCGGCGCGGGGTGCGCGCCCGCGCCGCAGAACCGCCGGGGCCGGGCAAGAATTCTGGTCTGCGCGCCCGACAGCGCGTCAGAGCGCCACCCGACCGGCCACGCCGCGCTCCACCGCCAGGGCTTGCGCCACGGAAGCCACGGCAAGGTCTTGCAAGCCCACACCGGTGCCGTCGAACAGGGTGATCTCGTCGCCGCCGCTGCGGCCCGGATGGGTGCCCTCGATCACCGCGCCGAGCGGCGTGATATCGGCCTCGGCCAGCATCCCGGCGGCAACGGCGTGCTGCGCTTCGCCAATGCTGATCGACTGCGCCACCTCGTCGGTAAACACCGTGGCGGCGGCGACCAGCGCCGGGTCGACCTCCTGCTTGCCTTTCGTGTCGGTGCCCATGCAGGCGATATGGGTGCCGGGCCTGATCCAGTCTTTCATCACCAGTGGCTCCCGGGCCGAGACGATGGTGACGATCACGTCAGATTGCGCGCCCAGCGCTTGCGGGCTGACCACCTCGAAAGCCACGCCCGCCTTGGCGGCAACGCTTGCCAGCTGCACCAAGGCGCGCGGCGAGCGGTTCCAGGCCACGACCTTCTCAAAGGCCCGTTGCTCCAGCGCGGCGCGCAGCTGGAACGCCGACTGGTGCCCCGCCCCCACCATGCCCAGCACCTTGGCGTCCTTGCGCGCCAGGTGGGCGATGGAAACGGCCGAGGCGGCGGCGGTGCGCAACGCGGTGAGGTAATTGCCCCCCACCAGCGCCGCGAGCCGGCCGGTGTCGGGATCGAACAGCATCACCGTGGACTGGTGGTTGGTGAGCCCCTTGGCGGCATTGCCAGGCCAGTAGCCGCCCGACTTCACCCCCAGCACCTTGCCGGCGCGATCAAACCCCGACTTGAAGCCGTAGAGCGCGTCGGCATGGCCCAGCGCCTCGCGCACGACGGGAAAGTTCCAGGCATCGCCGCGCGCCATCGCGCCAAACACGTCTTCGACGGCAGCGAAGGCGTCGGCGCGGGTGACGAGCGCCTCGCAGAGCGCCTCGCCCACGATCACAAGGCCCTGGTCTTGGCTATCGGTCATTCGGTCTCTCTCCCGTTTCTCCCCCGGAGGCGCGCCCTCACGCGCACCCCCGGGGCCTGGCGCGCGTCTCTCTGCTCAGTAGGCTTTGCCACGGGCCGAGACCGGCCAGAGCGCCTCGACCTTGCCGCCGCGCACGCCGACATACCAATCGTGCACGTTGGCGGTGGGATCGCAGTGGCCCGGCACGAGGCGCAGCTTTTCGCCCACCTTGAGCACGCCCTCGGGGTCGGCGATCACGCCGTGCTCGTCGGAGCACTTGATGTATTCCACGTCGTCGCGGCCAAACACCACCGGCAGCCCGCTGTCGATCGACTGCGCCTTCAGCCCGGCGTCGCAGATCGCCTTGTCGGCCTTCGCGTGGCTCATCACTTGCGTGTAGAGGAACATCGCGTTCTCCCACTCACCCCGGTCGATGCGCTGGCCATCCTTGTCGAGGATGCGGCCATAATCGGCGTCCATGAAGGCGTAGGAGCCGGCTTGCAGCTCGTTGAACACGCCCGAATTGCTCTCGAAGTAATAGGATCCGGTGCCGCCGCCCGAGACCAGCTCCGGCTTCAGCCCCACGGCTTCGAGCCCGGCCACGGCGTCTTTCACCATGTCGATGGCGATATCGAGCTTGGCCTTGCGGTCCTCATAGAGGTCCATGTGCTGCATCGCGCCCTGGTAGGCCTGGATGCCGGTGAACTTGAGGCCCGGTGCCGCGTCGACGGCTTGCGCGATCGCCACCACGTCGGCGGTGGTGGTCACGCCGCAGCGCCCCGCGCCGCAGTCGATCTCGACAAACACCTCAAGCTCGGTGCCGTGCTTCACCGCCGCCGCCGACAGATCGGCCACGTTGGCGATATCGTCGACGCAGACGATGGTGCGCGCACCGAGCTTGGGCAGCCGGGCGAGGCGGTCGATCTTCATCGGGTCGCGCACCTGGTTGGAGACGAGGATATCCTTGATCCCGCCACGGGCAAACACCTCGGCTTCCGAGACCTTCTGGCAGCACACGCCCACAGCGCCGCCGAGGCGCTCCTGAAGCTTTGCCACGTCGACCGACTTGTGCATCTTGCCGTGCACCCGGTGGCGCATGCCGTGGGCCTTGGCGTAGTCGCCCATCTTGACGATATTGCGCTCCAGCGCGTCGAGGTCGAGCACCAGGCACGGCGTCTGGATATCGGCCTCATCCATGCCGATGGCGGCGGGAATGTCATAGCCCACTTCGTAGGCGTCGAGGTTGATCGGTTTGTTCATTTGTCTTCTCCCTCTTGCCGCAGCCACGGCAGCTTGTCCAAGTCGACGTTTCCGCCGGTGATGATCACGCCCACGCGCTTGCCTTTGAACACCTCGGGGTTCTTCAGGATGGTGGCCAGCGGCACCGCGCTCGACGGCTCCATCACCACGCGCAGGTATTTCCAGGTGAGCTTCATCGCCGCGACGATCTCCTCGTCGGAGGCGGTGAAAATATCGGTCACGTAGGTTTTCACGAAGTGCCAGGTGTTGTCCTTGAGCGGCACCAGCAGCCCGTCGGCAATCGTCTTGGGCGCATCGTCGGCGATGATGTGACCGGCCTTGAAGGAACGGTAGGCATCGTCGGCCTGCTCCGGCTCGGCGGCATAGATCGCCGTCTGCGGCGCGAGGTTTGAGACCGTCAGGCAGGTGCCCGAGATCATCCCACCGCCGCCGATCGGCGCGATTACGGCATCCAGCGGGCCGGCCTGCTCAAGCAGCTCCAGCGAACAGGTCGCCTGCCCGGCGATCACGCGCGGGTCGTTGTAGGGGTGGACGAACTCGGCCCCCGTGCGCGCCTCGACCTCGGCAAAGGTCGCCTCGCGCGACGAGGTGGAGGGCTCGCATTCCGTGACCTCGCCGCCAAACCGGCGCACCGCGTCTTTCTTGGCCTGCGGCGCGGTGCGCGGCATCACCACGTGGCACGGAATGCCGCGCCGCCCGGCAGCGTAGGACAGCGACAGCGCGTGGTTGCCCGAGCTGTGCGTCGCCACGCCCTTCTTCGCCGCCGCGTCATCGAGGCCGAAGACGGCGTTGCAGGCGCCGCGCACCTTGAAGGCGCCGGCCTCCTGCAGGTTCTCGCATTTGAAGAACAGCTCGGCGCCGGTGAGTTCGTTGAGATAGTCCGAGGTGAGCACCGGCGTGCGGCGGATATAGGGCTTGATCCGCTCATGCGCCTCGCGGACATGGTCGATCGTCAGCCCGGCCCCGGTGGAATAATCCAGCATCGTCTCGTCTCCTTAAGCCGCGCCGGGGCGCGTGGTGCGGTAATATTCCTGCGCGGCGCCAACACCGCTGCCCAACGTGATCGGGTAGTCGAGATCGGCCATCGCCATCTCGATCGTGGCGAGGCCCGAGAGCACCATCACTTCGGTCAGGCTGCCGAGATGGCCGATGCGGAAGGCCTTGCCGTTCATCTGGCCGAGGCCCACGCCGAACGACACGCCGTAGGCATCGTAGGCGTGATCGGTGAGCGCGTTTGAATCGAACCCCTCGGGCACGTAGATCGCGCTGACCGAGTCCGAGTAGAGATCGGGCGATTGCGCCACCAGCTTCAGCCCCCAGGCCGCAACCGCGCGGCGCACCCCCTCGGCGAGGCGGTGGTGGCGGGCGTAGACATTATCCAGCCCCTCCTCGAACAGCATCTTCAGGCTCTCGCGCATGCCGTAGATGAGCTGGAGCGGCGGCGTGTAGGGAAAGCCGCCCGTGGCGTTGGCCGCCATCATGTCGCGGAAATCGAAGAAGGTGCGCGGCAGTTTCGCCGTCTCCATCGCCGCCAGCGCCTTCGGGCTCGCGCAGAGGATCGCCATGCCGGTGGCCAGCATGAAGCCCTTCTGCGAGCCGGCGACGGCGATATCCACGCCCCAGGTGTCGAAGTGGAACGGCATCGAGGCGAGCGAGCTGACGGCATCGACCATCAACAGCGCCGGATGCCCGGCCCCGTCCATCGCCGCGCGCACCGCGCCGATATCCGACAGCACGCCGGTGGCGGTCTCGTTGTGGGTGACGAGCACGGCCTTGATCGCGTGGCCCGTGTCGGCGCCGAGCGCCTCGGCGAACAGGTCGGCCGGCGCGCCGGTGCCCCAGGCGCAGTCGATCACCTGCACGTCGAGCCCGTGGCGCTGGCACAGGTCGATCCAGCGGTGCGAAAACACGCCGTAGCGCGCCACCAGCACCTTGTCGCCGGGGCTGAGCGTATTGGTCACCGCCGCCTCCCAGCCGCCGGTGCCGGAGGCCGGAAAGGTGATGATCTGGCCCTCGGTTGTATCGAACACCCTTTTCGTGTCTTCGAGCACCGGCGCGAAGGTGTTGACGAAATCCGGCGCGCGGTGGTCCTGGGTCTGCACGTTCATCGCCGCGCGCAGGCGGTCGGGAATATTGGTCGGGCCGGGAATGAACACCGGGTTCTGGCTGGACATGGGCTCTCCTCCACTATGGTGAGTATTTTTTACCAATTTTCCCCGGCATGCAATTTTCTTGAAAAATATTTTCGTTTTCGCATAAATAGGCATAACCTCCTGTAAAACGGCGGTTTTCAATTTTCCAGTTTCGCAGCCCTGACTCCGGGCGCGAAAAAAGCCAGCACGGGAGAGGGCCAATGGACCAGCCAAAGCGCCAGCGCGGGCGGCCGCGCTCGCAGTTCAAGGACAGCTCGGCCGGCACGATGCAATCGCTCGACCGCGCGCTCGGGGTGCTCACCGCGCTGGCCGGGGCCGATGGCGCGACGCTCAGCGACCTCGCCCGCGCGGTCGACATTCCCACCGCCACCACCCACCGCATCCTCATCACGCTGCAAGCGCACGGCTTCACCGCCTTCAACGACGAGCGGCAGGAGTGGAGCGTGGGGATCGAGGCTTATCGCACCGGTGCGGCCTTCCTGAAACGCTCCAGCGTGCTCGAAGTCGGCCGCCCGGTGATGCGCCGGCTGATGCAGGAGACCGGCGAGACCGCGAATATCGCGGTGCCGGACGGGTCGGCGGTCGTGTTCGTCGGCCAGGTCGAGACCCAGAACCCGATCCGCGCCTTTTTCGCCCCCGGCACCCGCACCTCGATGCACGCCTCGGGCACCGGCAAGGCGATCCTCGCGGCGATGGCGCCCGAGGCGCTTGAGCGGGTGCTGGCCAAGATGGTGCTTACCGATTTCACGCCGAAAACGCTGGTGACGCGCGACCGGCTGCATGGCGACCTCGATGCCACCCGCGCGCGCGGCTGGTCGTTCGACGGCGCGGAGCGCTACGAGGGGATGTCTTGCGTCGGCGCGGCGATCTATGACCGGGCCGGCCAGCCCTGCGCCGGGATCTCGGTTTCGGGCCCCTCGGTGCGGTTCGAAGCGGGCCGCAGCGACGAGCTGGGCGCGCGGGTGGCGCGGGCGGCCGCCGAGATCACCGAACTCAGCGGCGGGCAAGCCCGCTCCGGGTGACCCACGGCGCACAAAAAAGGGGGCCGCCCCGCAAGGCGGCCCCCTGCCCCGCCACGCGGCGGGATGTCTTTCGGCGCTACTCTTCGACCGAGAGCGCGACGAAACGCGGATCGCCCTGGCGGCGCACCAGCAGCAGGATCGACTGCCGCCCGCCATCGCGCGCCTCGGCGATCTTGGTTTCGAAATCGCCGATCGAGCTGACCCGGGCCTGGCCCGCTTCCTCGATCACATCGCCAGCGCGCAGCTCCTTCGCCCAGGCCTCGCTGGCTTCGTCGACATCGGCCACCACGAGTCCATTGGTATTCGCGTCGAGCCCGAGTTCCTCGCGCAGCGGATCGGTCATCTCGGCGAGAGTCATGCCGAGCACGACCTTTTCGACCGGGTCGTCCGCCGCCGGGGGCTGGGTGGTGGTGTCGGTCGCCACCGCGTCTTCGCGCCGGCCGAGCGTGATCTTGAGCGTCTGGGTCGCGCCATCGCGCAGCACCACCACGCGCACCGTCTTGCCCACCGGCGCGTCGCCGACGATGCGCACCAGCGCGCGGGTGTCCGACACGTCATGGCCATCGAAGTTGACGATCAGGTCGCCCGATTCCACGCCCGCATCCTTGGCCGGGCCGTCCGGCACATCCGTCACCAGCGCGCCGGAGGTGGTTTCAAGCCCCATCGCCTCGGCCACGTCCGGGGTCACGTCCTGGATCCGCACGCCAAGCCAGCCACGGCGGGTTTCGCCGAAGTCGCGCAGCTGCACCACTACCTTCGAGACCACGTTGGAAGCCATCGAAAAACCGATGCCGATCGAGCCGCCGGTGGGCGACAGGATCGCCGTGTTCACGCCGATCACATTGCCGTCCATGTTGAACAGCGGCCCGCCCGAGTTGCCCCGGTTGATCGCCGCGTCGGTCTGGATGAAATCGTCATAGGTGCCCGAGAGCTCGCGCCCGCGCGCCGAGATGATCCCGGCCGAAACCGAAAAGCCCTGGCCCAGCGGGTTGCCCACGGCCATCACCCAATCGCCGACGCGCATCAGGTCCGAATCGCCGAACGGCACGAACGGCAGCGGCTTGTCGCTTTCCACCTTGAGAAGCGCGATATCGGTGTTGGGATCGGTGCCCACCACCTTGGCTTCGAGCGTGCCGATCCCGTCGAAGAACTCGACCATGATCTCGTCGGCATCCGCGATCACGTGGTTGTTGGTGACGATGTAGCCGTCTTCCGAGATCACGAAGCCCGAGCCCAGCGCCTGGCTGCGGCGGGTGCGGGGCGAATCGCCCTGGTTACGGTCGAGGAAATCCTTGAAGAACTCCTCGAACGGCGAGCCCTCCGGCACCATCGGGTGCGGGTCGGTGCTTTCGGCGATCAGCGTCGAGGTGGTGATGTTGACCACCGCCGGGCTGACCTGCTCGGCGAGATCGGCAAAGCTGTCGGGCGCGCCGCGCGCAAAGGCGCCGGGCACCGAGGTGAGAAACAGCGCCAGCGACATCACCACGGCGAAGAACACCTGGACGCGGGGAGCGCTGGTCTGGGGGATTGGGATGGAACGAGCCTGAGCTGTCACTGCGGCCTCCTTGTCGCGTTACGGGCGCGCCGTGCGCACCACCGTCTGGAACATGCAGATAGGGGCGCAGAGGCGCAACGGGAAGAGCGGACACGGGGTTTCACGGTGTAGTGAAACGGCGAGGTTCCGCCGGGCGGGCTGTTTCGCGGCGCGCACCGGGGCGGATACCGCCTCGATATCCCGGTCCTCACACGCCCAGCGTTTTGCCGAGCCAGACCAGGCCGACGCCCAGCGCCATCGCCACCAGCCCGATCACCCGGCGCCGGTCGCGCCCGATCGAGGCCATCAGCTCGACGATCTCGTCGATGCGCGAAGGGGCCAGTGCGAACACCAGCCCCTCGATCACGAGCACGAGGCCAAGGCCCAGCGCGATCCAGCCCATGTTATTCGGCGGCCGCCGCCGCCGCGTCCGCTTCCGCGCCGGTGTTCGACTTCAGGTAGTTGAAGAACTCGCTGTCGGGCGTGATCACCATGGTCGAATTCGAGCCCTTCATGCTTTCCTCGTAAGCCTTGAGCGACCGGTAGAAGGCGAAGAACTCGGGATCGCGCCCGAACGCCTCGGCATACACCGCGTTGCGGCGGGCGTCGGCCTCGCCGCGGGTGATGTCGGCCTGCTTGGCGGCTTCCGACGTGGTCTCGACCACCGTCCGGTCGGCCTGGGCACGCAGCCGCTGGGCGGCTTCCTTGCCCCGGGCGATCTCGTCGGCCGCCTCGCGCTGGCGCTCGGCGCGCATCCGCTCGAAGGTGGCGGCGAGGTTCTGCTCGGGCAGGTCGGCGCGCTTGATCCGCACGTCGATCACCTCGACCCCCAGCGCCGACGCCTCGGCGCGGGCCTTGTCGCGGATCTGGTTCATCAGGGCGACCCGGTCGGTCGAGAGCACAGCGCCGGAATCGACGCCGCCGAGAACCTCGCGCAGCTGCGCGTTGAGAATGCGCTCAAGCCGCTGCTTGGCGCCGGTCACGCCCGAGGCCCCCACCGCGCGCCGGAACATCTTGGCGTCGGCGATGCGCCAGCGCGCGAAGGCGTCGACCACCAGCCGGCGGTCGTCGGCCGGGGTAACCTCGAGCGACTGGGTGTCGAGCGGCAGGATCCGGTCGTCATACTTGGCGATCTCGTGCAGCACCGGGATCTTGAAGTAGAGCCCGGGCTCGGAGGTTTCGGCGGTCACTTCGCCGAACCAGAGCCGCAGCGCCTTTTCGCGCTCGTCGACGATGTAGAAGGAGTTGAGCCCGGCGATCACGGCCAGGACCACAACGCCGATGAGAATCTGAGTGCGTCGCATCAGTTCGCCCCTCCCGTGGCCAGGGTGCCGTCCGTCGCCGGGCGGCGCAGTTCGTTGAGCGGCAGGTAGGGCACGATGCCGCTGGTGCCGCCGGTGCCTTCGTCGATGATGATCTTGTCGATCCCCGAGAGCACGCGCTGCATGGTTTCGAGGTAGAGGCGCTTGCGCGTCACTTCCTCGGCCTTGGCGTATTCGTCGTAGACCGCGACGAAGCGCGCGGCCTCGCCCTCGGCCTCGTTGACCACCTGGGCGCGGTAGGCCTCGGCCTCTTCGAGCAGCTGCGCCGCTTCACCGCGCGCCGCCGCCACCACCTGGTTGGCGTAGGCATCCGCCTGCTTTTGCAGCGTGTCACGGGTTTGTTCGGCGGCCTGCACTTCGCGGAAGGCGTCGATCACCTCGCGCGGCGGGTCGGCGCGGTCGAAGTTCACGCGCACGATGTTCACCCCCGAAGCGTAGGTGTCGAGCGTCAACTGGATCAGGTCCTGCAGCTCCTGGGCGATCACGCCCCGGTCGCGGTTGAGGATCGGCGCCAGGTCGGAGCGACCGATGATCTCGCGCATCGCCGACTCGGCGACGGCGGTGATCGTGTCGACCGGCTCGGCCACGTTGAACACAAATTTTTCAATATCGCCGATGTTCCAGACCACCTGGAAGTCGATGTCGACGATGTTCTCGTCGCCGGTCAGCATCAGGCCGGCATCAAGGCCGGTGCCGATGTCGATCGTGTTCTCGCGCGTCACCGGGTAGATTTCCTTGGTCACCACCGGCCAGGGCGCGAAGTTCAGACCTTCCTCGCCCACCTTGTAGCGCTCGCCGAACAGGAGTTCGACCGATTGCTCCGAGGTGTCGACCCGGTAGAACGAGACGAACACCCAGGCCGCGACCAGCGCCAGCAGGCCGAGCGCGATCCCGCCACGGCTCAATTTCGGGCCCTGCGGCTCGCCGTCGCCACCGCCACCGGTGCGCCGCGCGCCGCCCTTGCCGCCCATCAGCACGCGCAGTTGCTCCTGGCCCTTGCGCATCAATTCGTCGATTTCGGGGATCTGCGGCCCGTCATTCCTGCCGCCGCCGTTCGGGCGTCGCCCGCCCTGGTCATCGCCGCCGCCCGAGCCGGGTCGGTTTCCACCGCCGCCGCCCCAGGGGCCGCCATTGTCACTGGCCATATTGGTCCATTCCTCTTTTCACATCGTCCAAGGGGTTCGGGCTTGATCTGTGCCCCCGCCCCGCTCATTTCAACCCGCGCGCCGCCGTTAGTGGCTGCGGGTCGGTTGTTTCATCAACACGATTTCCTCCGCCATGGTCGGATGCACCGCCACGGTCCGGTCGAAATCCTCTTTCGTCGCGCCCATCTTCAGCGCCACGGCGGCGAGCTGGATCATCTCGCCCGCGCCGTCGGCGACGATGTGGCAGCCCAGCACCTTCTGCGTGGCCTGGCTCACGATCAGCTTGAACAGAACCCGTTCCGCCCGCCCGATGAAGCTCTTCTGCATCGGCCGAAAGGCGGCGCAATAAACGTCGACGCATTCCTGCTCGCGCGCTTGCTCTTCGGTCAGCCCGACCGCGCCGTATTCCGGCGTGGTAAACACCGCCGAGGGCACCAGGTCGTGGTCCGGCTTGGTCGGGTTGCCCTTGAACACCGTCTCGACGAAGGCCATGCCCTCGCGGATCGCCACCGGGGTCAGCTGGATCCGGTTGGTCACATCGCCGACCGCGTAGATCGACGGCACGCTGGTCTGGCCGTAATCGTCGACCATGACCTCGCCCCAGCGACCGAGCGTCACCCCCGCTTCTTCCAGCCCGAGGCCTTGCGTGTTGGGATGGCGGCCGGTGGCGTAGAGCACCTGGTCGAACACGTCCTCGCGCCCGTCGGTGCCCTTGACCCAGATCCGCGCCCCGCGCTTCTCCATCCGCTCAACGTTCAGGCCAACGTGCAGATCGACGCCGTGGCCGCGAATGATCTCGGCGAGATGGCCGCGCACCTCGTCGTCGAAGCCGCGCAGGATCTGCGCGCCGCGATACCATTGCGCCACATGGGCGCCGAGCCCTTTGAAGATCGTGGCAAACTCGCAGGCGATATAGCCGCCGCCGACGATCAGGATGCGCTCGGGGAATTTCTCCAGGTCGAAAATGTCGTTCGAGGTGATCGCCAGCTCGGCGCCGGGCGTGGTCGGCACGTAGGGCGCGGCGCCGGTGGCGATGAGAATATGCTTGGCGGTGAGGCTCTCGCCGGTGGAGAGCGCCACGGTATGCGGGTCGGTCACGGTGGCGCGGGCGTTGTAGATATCGGCGCCGGCCTTACCGAGATTGCTGCGGTAGATGCCCTCGAGCCGGTCCAGCTCGGAGTGCAGCGCCGGCTGGAACCGTGACCAGTTGAAGGTGCCGCCCTCGTAGTCCCAGCCATAGTCGCGCGCCTCGGCCGCGGCGCGGCCATATTGCGAGGCGAAGACCATAAGCTTTTTCGGCACGCAGCCACGGATCACGCAGGTGCCGCCCATGCGGAACTCCTCGGCCAGCGCCACCTTCGCGCCGGTCTCCGCCGCCACCCGACCGGCGCGCACACCGCCCGAGCCGCCGCCGATAACGAAGAGGTCATAGTCGAATGTGGTCATGGCCGCGCCCTCGTCTTGTTACCGGCCTAGCTAGCGCAGGCGCGGCGGGAAGGCCAGTGGGGTGTGGGGCACGACGGCGTGAGCCACGGCGTTTAAGTCGGGCGTAGAGCCCCTATCCCCGCCCCATCGTCGGCACGCGGTATTCCAGCTTCGGCAGCCGGTCTTTCAGCGCGGCGAGCAGCTCGCTGGCCGCCTCCGGCCCCATGTCGCGGGTGGCGATCGGCACGATCCGCACCCGCCCGCCCGCGCCGGCGCGCACCACCAGCCCGCCGAGGCCGCGCTCGGGATTGATCGTATGCGCCTCGATCTCGCCCCAGCCGGCGCGCATCTCGCGCCCGGTGGGCAGGCAGACCGTCACCCCCAGGGCATCGACGCGCGCAACGTAGCGCATCCGCACGAGCGAGATTGCCTTGCCCAGCGCGAGGCCGAGCAGCACGCCGCCCAGCAGCCAGCCGATCCAGCCCCAGGGCCCGACCAGCGCCAGCACGATCGCGCCCGCGCCAAACACGGCGTAGATCGCGAGCTGGAGGAGCTTGGCGCGCTTACGGGCGGGCAACACGGGAAAGGTCACGTCGGCCATGCCGCTTCAGATGTCCTTGAAGATGTTATCGTCGTCGGCGAAGAAGATCATGTCTTCGTGGTAGGTGCCTTCGTTGATGTCGATCACCTCCACGCGCCCGTCCTGGTGGCCGATCACCACCTTGTCGCAGATGTCGATGAACAGCCCGTTTTCCACCACGCCGGGGATCTGGTTGAGCACCAGCGCCAGTTTGCGCGGATCGCCGATCTGCTGCAGGTGCAAATCGACGATGTGGTTGCCCTCGTCGGTGACAAATGGCGCCTCGCCGTTCATGCGCAGGGTGCCGCTGCGCCCCAGCACGTCCATCGCATCAAGGCTTTCCTCGATCAGCGCCTTGGTGGTCTGCCAGCCGAACGGCACCACTTCCACCGGCAGCGGGAAGGCGCCGAGATGATCGACGCGTTTGGACGGATCGGAGATCACCACCATCTGGTCGCTCGCGGTGGCAACGATCTTTTCCTGGAGCAGCGCGCCGCCGCCGCCCTTGATCAGGTTCAGATCGGCATCGAACTCGTCGGCGCCATCGATGGTGAGGTCGAGCCAGCGCGCTTCATCGAGGCTGACCACGTTGATCCCCACCTGCGCCGCCAGCTCGGCGGTGCGCGTGGAGGTCGGCACGCCCATGATCTTCAGCCCCTCCTCGCGCACCCGCTCGCCCAGCGCGCGCACCATCCAGGCGGCGGTGGAGCCGGTGCCGAGGCCGACGCGCATCTTGTCCTCGACAAAATCCACCGCCCGTTTCGCGGCGACGAACTTGGCGGTGTCGATCGGTGAAAGTTTGGCGGACATGGGCGATTCCCTCTGGCTGGCGTTCCCGTGGTTATAGAAAACCCATGGCCGTCGCGCGAGGGGCAATTCGGCGCGGCCGGGGTGCATTCCCGGCGCCGGCGCGCTAAGCTCGCGGCCATGTATCGCCTGCACTACGCCCCCGACAACGCCTCGCTGATCGTCCGCCTCGCGCTCGACGAGATGGATCTGCGGTTCGAGACCGTGCTGGTCGACCGGCGCATCGAAGCGCAGAAAAGCGCCGCCTACCGCAGGCTCAACCCGCGCGGGCTGATCCCGGTGCTGGAAACCCCCGGCGGGGCGATGTTCGAGACCGCCGCGATCCTGATCTGGCTCACCGAGCAGACCGGCCAGCTCGCCCCCGGTCCCGGCGATCCGGGCCGGGCGGTTTTCCTGTCGTGGCTGGTGGCGTTGTCGAACGGCGTGCAGACCGATCTGTCGCATCTCACCCACCCCGACCGCTACGTTGGCGACGCGCCCGAGGCGCAGGCCGTGCTGGGCGCGCAGGCGCACCGCCGGATCCGCGAGATGCTGGGGTTTCTCGACGCACGCGCGGACAGCGGCGCGCCGTGGTTCGCCGCCGAAGCGCCAACCGTGCTCGATCTCTACGTCGCGGTGATCCTGCGCTGGCTCGCGCTCTACCCGCAGGGCGCCACCGACTGGTTCCGGCTTGCCGACTGGCCCCGCCTCGCCGCCCTCGCGCGGCGGATCGAGGCCCGGCCCTCGGTGCAACGCGCGATCGAGGCCGAGGGGCTCGGCGCCACGCCGTTCAGCGCGCCGCTCTATCCCGATCCGCGCGCGGGCAGCGCCACCTGAGCCCGGTCATTCGCCGATGTGGGTCTTTTCACGAGGCTCGCGCGGGTGCAGCAGCCGGCGCGCGGGCTGCCACAGCCCCTCACCGGGCGCCCCGACCCCCGGCAACACGGCGCGGATCGCACCCACCGTCTTCGCCCCCAGCGCCTTCAGCGCCATCGGCCCCGAGCCTGCATCTCCGCACCATATCGGGCCGGATTGCGGCACGGATCGGGAGATTTCGAGAAACACACCCTGCAATGGCCGGAGTCTTGTCGATCCGCGCTGGCGCGGCTGGCGCGGCAAGGGTCGGTTTCCGGCTGGCATCCGCGCCGCGATCCGGTCAGGGTCTTGTCAGGTGGCAAGGAGGGCGGGCATGTTCCTGTCGGTATTCGAGATGTTCAAGGTCGGGATCGGCCCATCCTCGTCGCATACGATGGGGCCGATGGTGGCGGCCGGGCGCTTTCTCGACACGCTGCGCCAGGGCCACCTGGTGGCGCACGGCCTGCGCGCCTCGCTGCACGGCTCGCTCGCCCATACCGGCGTGGGCCACGCCACCGACCGGGCGGTCATCCTCGGCCTCGCCGGATTCCTGCCCGACGACTACGACGCCGAAGCGGCCGAGGCGGAGCTGGCCCGCATCCACGCACAGGGGCAGGTATCGCCCCAGGGCCTGCCGCGCCTCGCCTTCGCCCCGGCGCAGGACCTGGTGTTCGACAAGGGTGCACCGCTGGCGGGCCACCCCAACGGGCTGCGGCTGATGGCGACCGACGCGCAGGGCGACGTGATCGTGCAGGAGACCTATTTTTCCATCGGCGGCGGCTTTGTCGTGACCGAAGCCGAGCAGGCCGCCGAGGCCCGGCGCGACCGCGCCGACCAGAAGGCCCACCCCTACCCGTTCGAGACCGCCGCCCGGATGCTGGCGATGGCGGTCGAGAGCGGCAAGACCATCGCCGAGATGAAGCGCGCCAATGAGCTGGAGCACCGCAGCCGGGGCGAAATCGACGACGGGCTCGCGCGGATCTGGGTGGTGATGAACGCCAGTATCGAGCGCGGACTCGCCGGCGGGGGCATCCTGCCGGGCGGCCTTGGCGTGCGCCGCCGGGCCGGGGCGATCCACACCCAGCTCAGAGCCGAGGCGGGGCTGAACATCGCCGCGCCGCATATCGCCAACGAGTGGATGTCGGTCTACGCGATGGCGGTGAACGAGGAAAACGCCGCCGGCGGCCAGGTCGTGACCGCCCCCACCAACGGCGCCGCCGGCGTGGTGCCCGCAGTCATCCGCTACTGGCTCGACCACGTGCCGGGGGCGAGCCGCGCGCGCCTGCCCGAATTCCTGCTGACGGCGGCGGCGATCGGTGGGCTGATCAAGCACAACGCCTCGATCTCGGGCGCCGAGCTGGGCTGTCAGGCGGAGGTGGGCTCGGCCTCGGCGATGGCCGCCGCCGGGCTCGCCGCTGTGCTGGGCGGCAGCCCGCAGCAGATTGAAAACGCAGCGGAAATCGCTCTGGAACACCACCTCGGCATGACCTGCGACCCGGTAAAAGGGCTGGTGCAGGTGCCCTGCATCGAGCGCAACGGGCTCGGCGCGATCAAGGCGGTCTCGGCGGCGGCACTGGCCCTGCGCGGCGACGGCACCCATTTCGTGCCGCTCGATGGCTGCATCGCCGCGATGGCCGACACCGGCCGCGACATGCACGAGAAGTATAAAGAGACGGCGCTCGGCGGCCTCGCGGTGAACGTGCCGAACTGCTGACCGCGCCGGCCCCCTGTGCTAGGCTTGCGCAGAGCTGACAGGAGGTGCCGATGCCGATGCCCTGGGCCTATCGCCACGCCACGAAAGACTGGCAGGCCTTCCTCGCGGATGCGAAAGAAGGGCTGGGGCTCACCTCAGACAACATGGCCTACACCGCCGTCCAGGGCGTGCTGCTGGCGTTTCGTGCCCGGCTCGCGCCACGCGAGGTGATCGCCTTCGCCGATCTCCTGCCAGCGGTGCTGCGCGCGCTGTTCGTCGCCGGATGGGATCCGGACGCGGCGCCGCGCCCCTGGCCAGACCGCGCCACGCTGGAGGCCGAGGCGAAAGCGCTGCGCCCCGACCACAACCTTACCCCCGCGCAGCCGATCGAACCCGTTGCCATCGCCCTTCGCCGCAGTCTGCGGCAAGACGACCTTGACCGCCTGCTGGCCCGGATCGGCCCCGACGCGCAGGCGTTCTGGCGGGTCACTTCTGTCGGCCCCGAGGCCCTGAAGCGCCGGATCGTCTAGGGCGCGAGCGCGCCAATCGCCGCGTCGAGCCCGGCGCGCGGCAGGATCACCAGCAGGCCGGGCCGATCCGGCATGATCTCGACCATCCCCGACACCGCCCGGTTCGACGTGCCCAGCCGCCCCCAGGGCGCGAGCGTGAGCGCCTCGAGCGGCCATTCCAGCCCGGTCGCGTCGACCGTGACCTCGCCCAGCGGAAACAGCGAGACCCGCAGGCCCGGCGCCAGCCCCAGCGCCAGCCGCGCCGGGGCGTGAAAACAGATGTCGTGTTCGCCGACGAGGATACAGGCGCGGTCGCCATGGCGCACCAGGCTGGCAAGGCAGGCCAGCTCATGATCGAGCCGTCGCCCCATGAAGCCCACCCCC